>Ga0041059_1001480_pt1 | contig 18566 bp, 13 predicted proteins | sample AraColnosormetaG_FD_56232 | JGI IMG/M metagenome (GOLD analysis project Ga0041059, IMG submission 56232) | Arabidopsis roots microbial communities from North Carolina, USA - Col MF nosort | ecosystem: Host-associated > Plants > Roots > Unclassified | place: USA: North Carolina | collected...
AGTTTGTTCAGAACATAGGATTCAATTATATCCTCAGCATCAAAAACAAGGTCTTTGACATCTTCCAAGAAGTTCCTCACCCTATCACTTCCATGTTTCTTTGCATCTGCATCTTTCAACAGCGACTGTAACCCTCTCAGCTGACGCTTTAGTCCATCAACTTGCTCATCTATTCCATTCAATCGCTCGGATTCTCGATTAAGAAGCGCCCAAAGCTTCTGAACTCCAAACGACACAACTCCTTCAGCCATAACTACTCGTCGACAATCACCTACGATAAATCAGCTCGGAAAATTAGATCTAGAAGCAGCTAAAAGTTTACTCCAACTCAACCGTATGGCTGAGGGTTCTCACATTTCTAAACAATAATATATATTATGATTACTGATCGATTACCACCTCTAGACTCTAGTGATTCCTTTTAGTTAAATAAATCATACTTTTTATAGTGCGGATTATTAAATTAGATGCGACACATGAAGAATAATTGTAACAACTTGTCTACCACTTGTACAGGAGACATAGTTTTTTTTTTGATAAAGACAGGAGACATAGTTGAAACCTGTTGTTTGCAAAAATGTAACTTGATATAAAACATAAGCAAATTCGAGAGTAAACACACAGTACCTTAACTCATGTAATAAGTTCTCTAGTATTACTAAACCACAGAAACTGTCTACTATCGACAAGCAGGGCAGGACAGCAACAGATTGATCGGTTAATAAGCAATATATTTGTTCTAACCTGACCAGATACTGATGAATACACACAAAGCCAGAGTGATAACAGGTTTACCGTTTCAGTCGCAAGAGGTAGCCATTGAGTGAGGAAAGAGTAACAAGATTATCAAAAGACAAGACCACCACGTCACTGTTTATCCTTAACAACTTTAGATGCATGTATATCTTTTACCCGTTCCAATCATCAGCAACAACGCTAATACAAGAAACAATGGTAACTTAAGGCGGCAAAGATTCTTTGTAGGTCGCATCATTATTTATCATCGTTAAATGGAATTCTCATCAAGACAAAATCACTAAACCCTTATAGCTAACAGACTTCAGTCTTCAGGTGAAGTAATTTCCCCAAAGCCTCTTCTAGGCATTTCATCGAACACCTTCGCTGCATGGATCATTGGAGTAACCAAAACCAAAGTTGTTCTACCCTCACCAAACATGCTTCCACGAAACAAGCATACCAAATTTAAAAGAGAAATGTGTTGATGACTTTTGATTGCCTTTTTCACTCTCATGTGTCAATGACTCAATTAGTTCTTACACGCTTGCTTGCATTTACATTGCTTCTGTACACAAAGAGAAAGACATAAGGACGAGCCACGTGTCGAAGTTGACCGTTCTAGGACCCTCTTTTACGTTGGTCGAGAAATTTTCTAGCGTACACGTATTTTTCTACATTATTATAACTAGAGGAACATTTTGTTTAATTGCATCTTGTATTAGAAAGGAGAAAAAGAGAGACTTTGTATTACAAAAAAAAAAGAATGCTGCGGTATAACTCTTCTGAACTAGGTTTTATGAGTTCAAAACTAGGGTTTCTTGACAAGCTTTCACATGTTCTAGAAGCTTTAGTTTTGCTTTCGGATGAAGTTTGAAAGATTCAAAAGCAGTGTTTTAAAAAGTGGTCTAGGCGGTCGTTTAGATTCCGACTATACGTTAGGCGTTCAGCTGACGGCTAAAACCGTATCGACTGCCTAAAATAACATAAATTTTATTTTAATATATTTTTCTTATTTCTAACTACATTGTTTAAATTTATAAGTTTTACTTCTACACACATGGTTATAAACATTCATATATTGTTTGATATAAATTAAAGAAATTTTTTGTCAAATTTTTATTTAGAATTCGATTTAATATTTTCTAATATATAGTTTAACATAATTTTTATCTATAATATCGTAAACGAATAAACCACCTAAAATCGCGTAAACCCCAACTAAGTGTTCTAAACGCTAAGCGTTGGTCATTGCCTGTTTATCGCCACACTTTCTTGTTCAAAAATAAACAAATCTACTAAAGCCATAGAATAAGGGGGTCTGTCTTAAACAAGATTTAAAAAAAAGTACAAAAACTGGTGTTTGTTCTAACAATCTTATGTTGTTCCTGAACAAGAAATCGACTAATCCCTCAAGACCCAAATCTAAGTCACGAGTGCAAATATCATCTCACAGTACTAATACAAGAAATTAAAAACAAAAAAAAACTTGTACAAAAGTTTATTCTCTGATATTTATCGAACCAACTAATTTCTAAAGCTTGAATTTCAAAAAAGAACAAACCATACCAATTTAGAGTACAAATCTTCTATGAGGCTCTCACTTCCAATCTCCCTGGAACAAAGCTCACATGGGTACACTGTTTTAACCGAGCAAGGGCGTCTTGTGACCTACCCAACATGAGATCAATGTAGACTGCTGTAACTGTAGCTTGTACATTGTTCGGTAAGAGAGTTAACGCGTGCGTTATCAAAGATTTTGCTTGGTCGTGATGTCCTTGTGTGGCAAGCAGCGCGGCAAGGTCTGCGAAAAGTGCTCCACGAGCTTCTTCTGGCTTAAGGAAAACTGAATCCCGGGTATTTCCCGTGGAGGGATCCAATGTCTCTTCACAATCAGAACTTGTGTGCTTCCACCACTGGTCAAAGTCTTCTTGCGCATATGGCAGTTTAAAATCATCCTGTCCGAGTAGATAGGCGGATAAATGTGCACCAGCTTCAATGGGTCGATTGAGCAAGCAGAGGGCCTCCGCTGCATAGATATGGCCTAGGAAAACATAAATCTTCGAACAATCTGCAAGTTGCAAGAGTGAAGTAGCAGCTGACAAGGCTTTGATAGGATTCGCCAACTCCAATTCTACATAAGCCATATTGGCAAAGAGAGCCTGTCTCATCAACTGCTTTTCTCTATTACGAATATCCTCAAAAGCAGAGAGTGAGTTTTGAATTATTTCTTGGCTCATTCCTCCTTTTGCCTCTTTCGAGTCTGTGTTCGTGTTACCTTCCTCATGATCAGAGGATGATCCTTCTTTGGTCTCATTCATCCCCACGGATAATATTGATCCAAGATCTGATTTAGAATCATTCGAGAGAGACTCATTGAGCAGATATATACCATTTGAGAGACAGACCCGTGCTAGTGGTAATGAAAGCTTTGACAATTGGTTACTTCCAGCAAGTTCAACGTATCCATTTTCTTCAATCATTAGTTGTCTCCGATTCCCTTTCCCAATTACATGGACTCTGATTTCCGATCTATCCAAAGAACTGTTTCCCCCTTCCAAAAGACCCTTTTGTAAGGCCATCATACAGCATTCAGCTAAACGGAGCCAAATGAGGGGTTGTCGGCGGAAAACATGGCTTGCCTTCTGGAAACATTGAGCAGCAAGTAGAGGCTTTCCAGATGCCAAATAAAGCAAACCACAGTTGTATGTGATTAACATAGACTTATTCTGTGAGAGAGAAAATGTCTTCGCTGGTTTCCCATTTCTAAGTGATGAACAGCTCCTTAGGGCCTTTAAGAATAGCACAGAGGAAGCCTGATAACATCCAAGCTGATAGAATATGCAACCAAGGTTGTTGTTAAAGATCCCTGAAGTCCCTGCTTCTTTATGAATACCAGAGACCAACAAAAGCTTCATAGCCTTTGGATGATTCCCATGAGCATACTCAAGCTGGGATTTCAAGAGGAGAGCCATAGAAGAGTCCCTTTTTTGAGCTATGTTCATCGCATGCTTGACTTCGCGCTTCGCCAGCTTCAAGTTTCTGGTCAGAAGCAAAAACCGGACCTTGTAAAGCTGCAACTCAAGCTTCAGATCAGCAGTCGAGAACGACCTCTCGCTTAATGTCTTGAGAAGGTTGTTTGCCGGAATATGGCCAACTAGCTTCATTCGTTTCTCTGCCTCAATTTCTGCTAGAACATTTTCATAGTCTAGAGTTTCCTCGCACAGACTACTTTCAGCGGCTGTTAAATCAGATCTCAAAGTATCTGACGCCACCGAGCTGCTCAGGAGAGAAGATGTCCTGGATACCTGATTTGAAGAAAGTTGCATTGTGCTTCCATTTTCTTCATGACTTCCAAAACCAACACCAAAAGCTTTGTCCATATAGTCAAACACAGCCTGTAAATAATACTTGTAAGCTACAGAGAGAAGGAAACATCTACGGAGAGACTCCAAGCAATGAGATTATTAACTGATCAATTCAAAGAGTCGTTCACAAATGTCCCGGTATATCATTCAAGCGAAAATCAAATTCCTCGCAATGAACTAAAAGTCCAACCTTCCCTATCAGATAATAGCTAGGTAGAATTATCTGTCACCTATTACAGTATTCTAGTAAAAACATTTTGACACCAGCTGCTTTCCAATTTGCACGGCATATTATACAGTTATAGATATATCCTATATGTTCTTCATGGCAAGTATAGAATGCAGACATGTTTTAAATTCAGTGACAAAGGCTCACCTAAGAAAGAAAAATATAGAGACAAAACAATTAAATTTCATCTGAAGAAACCTTTAAAAACAGCCCATGGATATAGGTTGAATTTTCCACTTGCGGAAGAGATCAGTTGGACTATATTTCAAGACTTCGAGACCAGTAAATACAACACTTACCAAAAAATTTACAGCATCACGACAAGCCAGTGAAATATCCAGCAACAAGAAGCAGATTTGAAGTGCGATTGTCTGCATATAAATAGCAAGTTGTCAACTTAAAGCCTGTAGGGCAGGTTTAACAAAATACAACAAAAAGGAGGATACATACCTCGTCTAGCCGCTGAATATTTTGAAACAAAGGTTCTAGAATGGAAAAGGATTTTGAATAGTGATACAGATGAAACCAGGTAACCGCCTGCAGGGAGACCAATGAACATCAATACTTAACCTTGAGAAATGCGAATGGCATAGCTGAGACTCAAAAAATCAAGGGAATACATCAGAACATACAATGTTGAGAGTTGTTACTGTCCTATCAAAATGATCCTTTGACACAGAGACGTTAGTTCCAGGGTTTGCAGCTTCCACTTGGTCTTTTGCTGCAGAAGAAAGTTGTTCACTCTGTTTCTGAAGGAAAAAAAAAAAGAGAAGAAGAAACTATGTCACAGATATTCACATAAAGACTACTAATAACATTACTTTCTCCAGTATTTTTCCGTAAGGTAATGTCCTGGTCCAGTCCAGATTTAACAAAAAAGATAGAAAAACGACAACTCCAATTTGAAATCATCTAAACGTTCTCATAAACGACTAAAAAAGTAGATAGATGGCTCTTGCAGATAAACTGAGAAAACACTAAAAAAGTAGAATTCTCAACACAAATACCTTGACACGTTTTAGCACTTCCACCAATTTCTCGGAATTCGAGCAACCATCCTTGAAGTACTCTGCAATTGCCATATTGTGTAGAACCTGCTTTGATCAATTGCAAACACAATTCATAAGCCATTGCTTTCAAACCTAGAAAAGTAAAAATCTCAACATTCTTTGGAAAGTAGCTCTAAATCTAAGCATGACTTGTTATAATTCTAAATCCAATCACTGAAAAATGAAGGCTTTGCTCAATAAACCCTAGCTCTACTTCGAAACTACTTGAGCAGAAACAAAATCAATAACTTCGGATAAGTCAGATCTAAACTTAGTAAAAATCTATATCAAGTCAAACTTAACTTCTTTATTCATAGTATCGATCTAAACATGTAAGAATCAAACAAAAACTTGTAGAAAGGCAAAATCAAAACTATTGAATCCAAAGAAGAGGAAGAAAAAAAAAACTGAACCTTGGGATCGTTATGTTTCATCTGATCAAGCTGAATCAAAACGTCGATACACTCTTCGAATTTTCCAGATTGGAAATAGGAAAGAGCGGTTTTAGCGAGTGTAGAGGTTACAGAGAGAACAGCTGCGTCGTCGGAGAGTGACGACGCATCTCTAACGGCGTCGGATGATAACGAATCTCGAGAATCCATAACCGAATTGTTGTTTACCCAGATTTTGGGGTTTTGCTGAATTGGAATGTTTTTGCAAGAATTGAAATACACACAAAATCAAAACCCTAGCGAAGTTAATTTCAGAGAGAGGCGAGAGAGAAGAAGATACGCTTTTCAGAGAATATCCACGCGCAGGAAATGAGAAAGGAGGAGTAAGGTATGTATTGGGCCACGTTGGGCCGAGTTGGGCCGTACTTTATCTGTCTCAGTTAATGCAGGTTTTGATAATGGTATCCAAAGTATATATAGCTCACATTGTATTAGTAGGTTAATAAAAGAACTTGACTTGAGAAATCTAGGATAATAAGTAGATAAAACAGATAAGTCAAGATGAAAAATATACAATTAAAGTAAAATACACTTTTCAGAGAATATATAATATTTTCACATATTTTTGATGAAAAGTAAAATATCATATTTTCTGTTCATTTTGTTTTGTTTTAGTGTTATACCTAAAATAATTGTGGAACCAATTCCATTAGGTTGTAAACATTTTTACAAAACTGTAAAACTAAGTTTTATGGATGTTTTATGTTATAATAACTCATATGTGATATCACGTACGTAACAATATATTTCTCTAATATAAATTAATTTTTAAAATGTATATCGACTTATCTTTCGTTAAATTTTAAAACAAACAAAGCTAAGACTAAATTTTGAATAATTAATCTTTTTATATAGCCACCTCATATTTTAAACAGTAGCCTAAATAAAAATATTTTTCTATTTCAAATCCAAATTTTCTATGTTTAAATTTATGGTTGGTTTGATTAAAATTTAACATAGTATTTACATTTAATTAAAACAAACTTCATTAAGTTTTTTTAAAATAATAATATATATAAGGTAAACTCATTTAAAAAAGATCAAAAAATCAATTTAGAAAGGTTTTATGTATATATGTGTTTGTATGTAGGCAAATATGAATGGGTATGCCCAAACGGCCAAACCAATCCATAATTAAGTCTCCAGCTTTTCAACTATTTCAACACTACTGTTTAACAATTTAAATGAAATTCATTGTAGCTCCTATGGCATTATGCTGTCAGACGAAAAGAATCTAATTAATTGATGCGTCCTTTTGTTTCAGGCTATATTTACCTGCTGGTTTCCTTCTTCTCTACCATATTTCCTAAAAAAAATTCTTCAACTCTTTCTCTCGTCCTTTAGCGACTGCGAAAAGGATTCAGTTCATATGTCTTTGTTTTTGTAATAATCAATTGAGTCTCGGTAAGTAGTTTAACCCTTGATTACAAAGTTTTTTTATTTTGCGAGATCGATTTTGTAATAACTAGGGTTTCTGGTTTTACTTCCCTAGATGGGAACGCTTGATCTTCCCCTTCGTCTCATAGCTTTTAAGGAAGAACCTCGCGGCGAGCGAGTTAATGTGTACCAGAAGATGAAAATGTTGTGTGCTATCCTCAACGCGCTTGACGATGATAAACGACATGAACTATCGCGGTCTTCTCTCGGAGATCTTTTGGATTTTCCTAACAAATCGGCGTGGTCTCCTAATTTTGGAATTTTCTACCGGTAGAGAAACCGAATGAGATTTGGCTTCTTTTTGCTGGTACCCCAATCCGTTTTTCATTGAGGGAGTTTAAGATTGTTACTGGTTTACCTTGTGGTAAGTTCCCGACAACAAAGAAGAAGAAGAAAGGCACAGTTGGGAAGATAAAACTTTTCTACAACAAGTTGTTTAGTTTAGAAGATGATGTCACTGTTGACCGAGTAATCGCCCTGCTGAAGAAGAAGATTGTTTCTAATCCTGATATAAGGTTGGGATGTGCGTATTTAATACTCGTCGATGGCTTTCTACTGCCGACATCCCATTATCCAAAAATTGTGAAGGCCCACGCTGAAATAGCGGAGGATCTCAATGCATTTCTTGCCTTTCCATGGGGTATATTGTCATTTAAGAAGATGATTAAATCGATTAAAGAGAGGGATATTGAACAACTCGCCACTTGTTTTTTTGTCGTCCAGGGGGTCTGTTATACGCGATGCAACTGGTTGTCTTACAAGCAGCACCAGCTATTCAGGAAGGACCTGTAATGGGCGAGACTATTGACTATGAGTCTGATGGCGAAGACGAAGATGTTGAAGTGGAGACCCGAGAGTCTGTCCCATTCAAGCTTGGGAATGCGCAAGAAGTGGATAATTTCTTTGATGTTAACGCTCCCAAATCCATGTTACTCCGGTAGGAATTAAAGTTGTGCTCAGTCTCGTCCCATATAATCTTCACCTTTAGATGAACTTCCTTCGAATCCGCCCTAATTGCCCTGAACAATGTCATATCTTCGTCGATTGTTATGTAGATCGGGTTAGCTTGTTTCCAATCTGGCCCCATCATCCAGTGTGGCCACTGATAACTCAGTTCGACTTTATCTTCTCGACCAGCCCTGGATTTTTCTTTCACAACATTCACCAAGCTTGCGTACCCATCCTGCTCCCTCAGTCGTACGCCCACGCTAAACCCTTCCAACTCGCCGACGTGTTCGAAAAACCCATTTTCATCTTGTTTCCATTCTCCTAGGATCAACCTAACAACGAAAGCCATAGTGCACCTGCAAATATATTCGCCGATAATATAGTCGTTAGCATGGTTAGATTTGAAACTGGTGACATGTAATGACTTTTCGGGGGAAGTACATTTATGGATGTAATCGTTAGAGCTTTAACTCATACCTTTTCGGGTTGACTGATTTTTGGTGTTTCCCCAGAAACTGTAATAACTTCTCTGAAGCTAAGCTTTTTAGTTTACTAGATCTGTTTTGTTCCTCCAACTGCAATATTGTGCTACTAAATAGTCCAAAGTCTATAAATGATATCTCGCAACCCAATAAATAACTGTCATGTAAATAATTAGTTTTTCTATTTTCCCTTCCCAATGCCGACACCAAGATTTTATGCAGATATTTTCAGAAGCATTAAATGTTGCCGCATCATTACATATTTAATAATATTTGATGTTGATAGGGATAAAAGCATCAGAGATTGTTGTAGAGGAAGAGAGAAATTTAAATACAGAATTATCAAGCATACTTTTTTAATTTCCTCTTTTTCTGAGCATAGATATTTAACTCAGCCTTATATGTAATTGTTTCATATGTGTGAGTGTAACTTTATGTTTTTCGTTTTAGTATCTTTTATATTATTGTTCTTTTCTTGTGGAGCGAAAATTACTAAATTATATATCCTCTAATGGATTATGATTCTTGATGGACATTATTGATAAGAGTGACTAACTTGTAAAATGGATATTGACAAATAATAAGAAACAAAGTTTATTGGTAAGTGTGATATGTGATAATTTTTCGTTTTTTTTTTGTTATCTGAAGGTGATGTTTTGGTTTCAAATCGTACCTTGATGATGAGTAAGATGAAGTTTTTTGTGTATCTAAAATTTGGATATTCAAATCATTTGACACAAAATCATTAGTTTAAAGTCTTAAGATTTTCTAAAGATATAGCATATTATTATCCACTTTATTTTTTGCTGAAATAAATTTTCAATTAGTTGATAATAACAATAAAAAACAAGAATTTAATGATAATTACATGGTATTATTGGCTCTCTTGCTCCAAAGAAGAGATATCTAGTATCTCTTTTCTATTGTTTTTATCACTATTTTTCTATCTATTAAAAAGGTATGTGTATCATATCAGTTTCTTCAACTAGTTGAGATATTATTGTAACACTTTGCCGAGAAGAGATAGATAAGAAGTTAACAACACTCAAAATACACATGAGCCATTAAAACAACAATAGTCTGTGTTTTGGTTAAGTTTTTATCCAAATTATGTGTTTTGTCGTGCACTTTCTGGTAAACTATTCACTTATAAACACATTAGTTAATTAACAAATTTACTAAGTTAACTACATACACTAATATATAACATATACAACTAATATATTAATTACGACATATACACAATATAACAATTCATCTAATTCGGTTTTGTCTCGTCATGTCCGTTCTCAATTTGAAATCCAAAAATTGTTTATATCGACAATTTCGGAACAAATTTATAATGTAACAACGATAAATATGTTCACCTCTACACCCAATACCAATATTAGATACTTTAATGAACACAATTTATTTTTTCCTTCAAAAAATAAAAAGATACAATTTAACTTTTATACTAATGATTCTCCATTACTTTCCAGGTCAAACTCTACAAACTTTAATCAATAAAAATAATAATTAGCATGTGCTAGGCTAGTACATAGTCTAGTTGTAAATGACATTTTGAGTTGATGATTTAAATGTCCAAAATTTATACAAAAAACATCCTCTTACTCATTATCAAGGTCCGATTTGAAACTGTGATTGATGGGTTACAGATAACCGTATGAATCACCGTACGGCTCCTTGATTGCATTGGCCTTGTTGACAAAGTGATGTCCACTTACTAGATCACCCACCATCATCTTTCCGACGAGCCAGGTTTCCCACTCAAGCTCTCCGCGATCGTTCTCGCATACCAAAGAGTAAATCTGAGAATCTCTTTACCTTAAACACACCAAAAAATCCTTAAAAGAAAATCTTTAAATTCTCTCCCAAAATCTCCAAGCTCAAGAACACTTTCTAAGTTTTGTGTTTGTTGTATTAGTGATTCATTTGCCTTTGTTTCTTTCGTTTATATTAATTTTAATGTCCGGTCTTTACTAATTAGTGCTTTAGTCCAGTTGTTTTGATGTTCCAATTCCTTATGTGTCAAAAGTTTTTTTTTTTGTGTATTTCACTTTAGAATTACTTTTTTCTAATTCTTATTTTGATTAATTCTTTTATGCTTCTAATAATCATATATATGAAAGTTAGGCAACTCTTTCCATATGAGTGACACATCATTACACAAAAAAATGACATGTGTCATTCTACATTAATTAAATAAAAAGATTGATTTGGATTTGGATTAAAATTGGTTGAGTTATTCGCAATTTCGTGAGACACGTTTTCTCAGACGCGAATTAAGACCAGCGGGGATTGAAATTGAGATCGTGGTCTCGTATGTTTTCCGATCGGGACGATATTTTGTGGAAACTTCGTGACGTCTAGGGCTAACGTTTCACCGGAGATATTTAATAGTTAACGGTTAGTTTGTATTTTAGGGTTTCGTCTTTGAGGTAGTTTGTTTCTGTTTATTGTGTCCAGTTTGTTTCAAAGGTTGTTTTTGGTTGTGACTTGTTGTAGGACGTTTCTGGACTGTTTCAGACTCAAGGAGAGTCTCTCCTGAGTTTAATTGTTATTAGAATCAATTTGTTAAGGTGAGTGCGTGACCATGAGCTTATCTGAGCGATTGGGTTGTGTGATTTGTTCTGTGTGATGATATGTAGGTGTGGTGAATGTGTTTTGGATGAATTGTTAATGACTGGTTTGTTTGTATTGTATTTGTGATTATACCATTTTATTTGCTTGTGTGTATAGCTCGTAGATGGGAGGATCGCCTCACTAAATATTTATGATAATACTTACGCATCTCATTGTGTTGTTAATGCAGGTAAGATAAAGTGTGATTGTGGAATCATGGCAAGGAAGAGAGGATGATCTAAGAACTCGTTTGTTTTATTTTTGGTTTTTTTGGTTATTGGAACCCGGTTAGGATTGTTAGTTATTTTTGGTTTTGTTGGTCGAATTATTTATTTATTCATAAAATAGTATTTTTGACTTGCGGTTTAATTGTTATTTTATTAGTTGGGTTAATTAGTCATTTATGGGAATATTTAATTATATTTAAAAAAAATGGGTCGGGTTGTTTCAAATTAAATTGGGGGAAATTATTTTGCAAAGGGAAGGATACGCAAAGCGATAAACAAAGCGGCGAAGGTTAGTTTGCGACGAATTTTCGATTTTATTTTAGACGGAATTCGCCAAATCCATTGTATGAAATAAATTCCACTGAATTCTGGTCTATATAAGTGTGGTCTAGGTTAGTATGCGACGAATTTTGGATTCTATTTTAGCTGGAATTCGCGAAATCCATTCTATGAAATGATTTCCACTATATTCTGTTCTATATGAGTGTGGTCTTTTATATACGTTGTTTTTGTTAACAAAAGTCGAGACTTTTTCTGGGTAGAATTGCCTGATGGCTCTAATTTTACAGGATGGATCCAATAAAATTGTCGGAGCGGCTATTTGAGCTTGGAACGATAGAGGGGACGAAGAAAGTTAACGCATACACTGTCTTCCACTGGATTAAGGATATCAAACCCGTATTAATTGATGATCATTTGAAGAAATTGGAGAATTCTCAGTTTGGAAGCATACTGCAAATGGTGGATCATTTGAACTCGGTCCGGGTTATGCATCACATACTGACTAGGCAGTTGGTAACCAAAAAAGAGTTTGAGCTGTGGTGGACATTTGCTGGAAAGCCCATGAGGTATGCTATCCAAGACTTTGCTTATGTAACTGGTTTGAACTGCACACAAAAAGAGAAAACAGAAAGCAGCGAAATGGGAGACATTTGGAATTCGTTGTTTTTGACTAATGAAAACCAACGCCGGAAGCGATTATGAGGACTAAGCTACTCGTACCTAGACAACTTGTAAAACTAAATGATGTGCAGCGCTTTAGGCTAGCCCTTCTTGTCCTGGTTGAAGGAATTTTGTGTCCCACGATCATTTATACTGTTATTTTGCCTCAGGTAGTAAACATGCATAGTGATCTAGACGAGTTTATCAAGTTTCCATGGGGACGAGAGTCGTTTTTGCTAACTGTTAGAAGTGTTAAAACAAGGAAACTTTATACGTATAATTCACAAGGATCAATCGCTATCCAAGGATTTGCCCATGCAATTACTCTTATATTTCGTATATGGGTTCCGAGCAAGTGTAGGCTAGTGTAGGGAGCAAGTGTAGGCTTTTATTCCAAGTGATGACCAAATGAAAGGAGATTCTTCTATTGGTGAAATGGAACATTATTATATAGTCATTTGAGATTCGTGGTATTGTAAATATTTGTTATGGTAACTGATAATAAATTTGTGTGAATTAAAATGTAACTTTCACATAAGAAAATGCATTGATTTTTCTTCTTAACGTGAAAATGCATTAATTATGTTTTAATTTGTTTTTCTTAACGTAAAATGCATTGATAATGTAAATGTAAGATATTATGAGTTTATGACACATGACATGGATTATTTAAACATTCATTTACAATTAACGGGTTTTAACCGTTTACCATTGTTAATATTATTGAATTTTTTTCTGAATAAGCTCAATAAATTATTCTGGAGAATTAATGTATTATTTCTTAGAAAATTTTAAAACTTTAGAACATTATTAAGAATGTAAATTTTTGGAATAATATAAATAAATTTGTTCATGTGAATTAATATAATAATTTAAAATATCACAATATATTTTATTGTGTCTATTTTTATAAAAAGAATTGAATAAACATTTATTGTATTAAAATTCAAAATGAAAAATAACACATGTTGAAAGAACAGAATGTCAAATGTCAGTTTCGTAGAGCTTGTTTGGGAAAAACCTTCCTGAAGATCAATGGAAAGAATTTGTGGAAATGCAGTTCACTGATAAGGCTAAGGTAAAACCTATTCCACAACTACTTGTTGCAATTGTACATTTAGGAAGAAGAGACATGTAAAGAACCAAATCGAGCTGAACTTTTTATTCTATTTTATAGATACTAGATGGTGTACCCGCGAGTTGTGCGGGATTTAAATTTTTTTTTATTCTTTGAGTATAAATATAATCATTTGAATTTTAGAAGATTTTAGTTTACCCATGTGCATTATCTTTTTAAAGTAGTAAAAAGTTTCTCACATTTTTCATTAAAAATTTTCTCGTTATCTTTTATGATTCACTCGTCGTCTCCCGACATCGTCTCTCTTTTCTCCTTAGATCGTATCTATTTTCTCCTTGATATCATTCAATACTCATTTTTTTAAATAAGTTTCATGATCCTTTTATTATAATGAACATCAGAAACAGAAATCTGAGGAGATGTTTGTCATAAGTTTTTTTTTACCATGTTTTGCTGCATCTAAAATTGCTTTATAGAAACAAATCTCATATATGGACTCTTTCGTATTCACAATTACATAGGATTTCAAAGTGAAATTTTGTACTTTATCTTGACCATTGGAAAATCAAAAATCTCTTTCGACATATATAATTTAACGTATATTATGATTTTAGATAGTATTCTTAATATTGATTTTCTAAAATATGACACTAACGAACTCATAAATATTATTCTAATTTTAAAATACATTTTTTTTAAAAAAAATGCTTTTATTTCTAATGAAAAACTTTTCAATCTACCATTAAGATTCTAGTTTCCAAATAGCATTCTTAAATATTATTATTACACAGTTTTATTGTTCGATAAGATTATTTTATTTTTACTTGTGATGTTTAGGATAGTTTTTGTTTTATTTCAAATCACCTTAGTTTTTTTCAATCTATGTTAATTTCTTAAAAAAACTAAATAATATTTAATTTTTCTCTTTTAGGTGTTCACTTTTTAATTTAGAAAACATTAATAATATAGAAACTTTATTAATGTAACTACTTATATTATAATATAATCATAAATAATAATATGTTCTAAATTCTTCTTTTTTTTAATCGGTACTCAAATTTTAAATGTCTATTTTTCAGAAATGAATTGCTTTCTATTTTAAATAAAAACCTTCAAATTTGGTATTTTTAACTCTTATTTTATTTACTCTACTAAATAATTGTAACTCTTAAAAAATAAATTTGTACCATTAAAATATATGATAAGTTTCTTTTTCCATATCTCCAACTATTTTAAAATATTTAGTCATTATATTTTAAAATATAATGATCTAATTTATATTTATTTAATATCTATTCAAAAGTTTCATATTTTAAGTTGTATATTTATTTATTTTTCGTTTTTTCATAATATTTTCTTAATTTTTTTAAAATTATTGTTTTATTTAATGTGTGAATTAGTTCTAGTTTTAATGTTTTTGTCTTAATAAATAAAATATATGGAGCCCACAAAAGAATAAATCATGATGACATGGATGATGGATGTTGATGTGGACACCATATCACCAATATAACACTTTATATAATGGTTGTTGATGAATGTATAGCTCTCTATGTGATTATCCTTTATTATTACTTCAAGACATCATTCTAGGTTCTACATATCATATTTTTTACATTGATTGGTAACAAAACTATAACAAAAATTATACCACTAACCTCATATATATAATAAAATAATAACACTTGTAAAATTGGAGAGAGTCGCGCGAGTGAGATCTACGCGCTGGCGATTTCTCTCTCAACTCTTCTTCTTCTTCTGATCACAAACTCTTGCTCTGTCGATGTGTTTCTTCGTTGATTCCGGCGATGAAGAGACCCTGTGGTTCATGGCGCTTCAACTGTGATCCGCTACATATTCTCGGCAAATCAATCCATTCAAAATAAAGGGAGCAGTGAAGGGGAGAAGATTCCACGAGACACCGCTGGTAAGAGCTATATTGGCGGTGTAGCTTCGCGGAGAGGAAGGGTAAGACTTCACGGTGAAGAACAAGGGTTGACGGGAGTTAGATTGGAAGACTAGAGATTCAGGAGGTTTCATTGGATCGCTGCTTCGCGGGGGAGGTCGACTCCGGTCCGGTGAGGCTATACCACCGTCGATGGTCCTCAGATCTACTCTCTACTGGCATCAACTCTCATGACTGAGCTAAGAGTTTCACGATGATGACAACTCGGATTGCTTCTTCCTCCTCAAAATTGCTTTACGGTGGCGGGATGGCAACGATCCTGGATCACCATCTTCGTTCGGCGCGCGTCGTCTAGGCTCACCGGAGGTTTTCTGTTCCGGCGAGATTCTGCAATTCTTGGATGGCAGCTCAGATCGTGTTTTACGATCTGAGATTAGGGTTTTCAGATTCCGGTTTAGATTGGTTTGGTAAAACCTAGTCGGTTTTGTAATAGATGGTTTAGTCTGGTTAAATGTAAGTGGATTGGGCCTAAAGAAAAAATGTATGGGCCTAAATCCGGAAATAGCCCATTGGGCCTTATTTATAACATTGAATACCCTTTAACAAAAAAAGAACCTTGTATATATAAAGGTTGACCAACTCTCTCCATATGAGTGACACATTATCACACAAGAAAATGACATGTGTCATTCTACAGTAATTAAGTAAAAAGATTAACAAAACTATATGATAAAAAATTAAAAGTCTTTTTGTTGTGTTAAATTATGTATTAATCTCACTCTTAAATGATTTTCTAAAAACATTTAAGAAATAAAAAATCATAATAATCTATCAAGCACTACTTTCATTCTACTCTACTTATTTTATTAAAATTTTTTTTATCAATAATCATTACTCCATAATGGCTAAGAATTTACTTGGGTTGTATTTTAGATATTTGCTACCTAACGTCATATTAATTTAGTAATTTTACTTGGATAGTTTTTAATAGTTATGTTTTGTGAATATAACTTATCGTATAACCTTCTTTCTTTTCATTTTTGTGCGTTCTGATAACTTGGTAACATTAATATACAGTTTTTTTTACATGTAATGGTCCTCAAAACATTAAACATACCCAAAAAAAAACGAGACTCTATATGGCTATATGCAAAGAAAGAGATCTATGTTGACTTAAATTACTAGCATATTAGGATGCGGTTGGTGTACTAGATGAAGAATGAATTATTTGTTACAATTAAGTTAGACAAGTTTCAAACCACATAAGTAACATAATTACATACATTTTATCAAAATATATTATATATTATTGTTGTATGTGTTCATGATAGTGAAAAATTAGGATAATAAATATAGAAATATTCATATTATAGTAAAACTGATATTTCGAGTTATAGATGAATTTAATCCTAAAAAATTATAATGAACTAATCAGACTAATTTTCCGAATCCAAAAAAAGAGATGAGCGGTGCCCCTAGGTTTACGGTCACTGGTGTGTAGGATACGAACATGGTGGATATCGGGGATAGGGGGAGACCTCCGGGGGACCCACCAAACATTATTGGTTCGTGGGTTTGAAAGGTGGTTGGTAGTGCTGTTGGTGGGATTTTGGATGATGAGTTTGTCTCGGCAAGGATGCAACTTGAGTTTCGTGATGGAGAAGGTGGGGAACCAGAGGTTACTATCGGAGAAGAGGTTCTGGAGGCGATGAACGGTTTCTGGGGGCAGTATATGATAGTAAAAGTCCTTGGAAAAAGCATGTCGATTGCGGTGTTGAATAGGAAGTTGAGGGAACTGTGGAAACCAAGAGGGGTTATGTATGTGATGGATCTTCTTCGTCAGTGTTTTATGATCCGCTTTGAGTTGGAGGAAGAGTACTTGGCAGCCTTGACTGGAGGTCCATGGAGAGTGTTTGGGAGCTAGCTTACCGTACAAGCGTGGGCGCCGGAATTTGATCCTATGAGGAATGATATCATCACTACACCTGTCTGGGTTAGGTAATCAAACATTCCGGTGAACTTGTATCATAAGTCCATCTTGATGGGTATCGCAAAGGGGTTAGGGAAACCGATTAAGGTGAACTTAACGACCTTATAATTTGAAAGGGGAAGATTTGCAAGAGTATGTGTAGAGGTGAATCTATCTAAGCCTTTAAAAGGGACGATAATGGTGAACGGTGAAAGGTATTATGTTGCTTATGAGGGACTAACGAATATATGTTCGGGTTGTGGGATGTATGGACATTTGATTCACATATGTTCCCAGAGAGTCCATGAGGAAAGCAGAGCGATGCCATCGAATAATGCGGAGGTACCTAAAAAAAATGGTGTTGAGATATATAAGGGTGGAGTGCATGATGAAGATGGTTTTACGACGGTAAGAAGATCGGCGAGTAGGATGGCTGCTCTAGTAAAAAACTAGGTAGTTACAACGGGAAGCTCAGGTGGCAATTCGGGAAGATTTCTTAAGAAAATCCCAAAAATAAACGTTCAAGAGAATATTGCCTTATCTAATAGTTTTGGAGGATTAGAGGAAGATTTGATTATTCCGGACTTGAGGGAAGTGAATATTCAATCAGGAGCAGATATGAAAATTTTTAACGCTGGAGCTCACAGAGGAAATGGTAAACGTGCAGCACAAGACATAGGTGGAAGGACAGTTGGGTCGTTGGATAATGGTAAAAGTAGGGCCAGAGATGGGCCGAAAGTGAAAGGGATGGGCTCAGGTAAACAGAATGGGCCGAATAGGCCAAAATTAAAACAAGTTAAAATTAATCGCCCGACCAGAGGTCTGGTGTATGGCCCAACACGAAGAGAAAGTGAATTGGTCTTCTCGGGAAAAAGATTGAGAGTCGAGGGGGTGAGCTTGAGCAAACTAGGAGGTAGATTCACGAGTGAAAATGGACAGCATATGGTTAGGGTCAAAACGCATCGTGATGGAGTGGAAGGAGATCAGATTTCGCAACCGGATCCAGATGGTATTGGGTCGAATGGCAGAGTACTCATGCTCGAGAATCTAGAGGAGAAGGTGGTGGTGGTGGGTTCTAATCTTGTTTTGGAATTTATCAATGAATTGTCTATTCTGGAA
>Ga0041059_1001481_pt1 | contig 18564 bp, 15 predicted proteins | sample AraColnosormetaG_FD_56232 | JGI IMG/M metagenome (GOLD analysis project Ga0041059, IMG submission 56232) | Arabidopsis roots microbial communities from North Carolina, USA - Col MF nosort | ecosystem: Host-associated > Plants > Roots > Unclassified | place: USA: North Carolina | collected...
CCCCAAATGGGCTGGGCTTGATTTCTATAAACTTGGAAACTAAGTATTTTCGGATTTTACTTTTGTTAAAAGTTTATTTTCGAAATATTTTACATTAAAAAGTAATAGTAATAATTCCACAAATGACAAGTATCAACTCTCAAAACTATTCCATTTTCGTGTTTGTTTCCAAAATTAATACTATATACTTGGCAAAATTTCCTATACTTTTAAGAAGACTTTATCAGTTATTTCCATTGTTTCTTTTTTTGGGTCAAAAATTCAATTGTTTCTAAAATATTAAAAGCTAACTAAATGATGGTAGAAGTAATTTTGATCCAAAATATAACAATGTTTTTCCGGTTTTGATAAATTTGGACTATTTGTCTATTAGGCAAAATAGAAGTTTGATCAAATTTAATCAAGACCATATGTGTGTGCCTCTTTCTATATCTATCGCTTTTCGATTGTTGATTGTCTTCTTTTACATTACATGGATATTTTCCCCTCCCTAATCATTTAAACAGGCAGTGATAATGATGGTATGTTTGATTTTTGACCTTAAAAAACTCAAATCAACAAACATTATTTATGTCAATTGGCAAACAGGTACTTTTTAGGACTTAATTTTATGATGTACTAGTAGCAGCTAATTAAATGATACACACAATCGAGATTGTAATAAACTACAGCACTCCCTCTACAAAATACAATCAGTGAAGAGAGTTAACCTAGGGACGGAGATACAAACTACCCTTATGAATCTTTCAATCATTCAAAAATGTTTCAAAATCAAATGACAACGTACTAGCATAGTCTTGATTTCCCGGTTCAGGTAACGGACTAACAGGGCCGGTTGGGTTAGGATTTTCCATTAGCCATTTCTCAAATTCCGATAGTTTGGTCTCCAAGACGTTTTCATTAATCCCTGGTTGCTGTTGTACCGTAGCTGTATGCGAATCTTCAGCAGTAAGAGGAGCTTTGGACGGAGCAAACCGATCCACATTTGTCTGAAACTGACGATTTCCACTACCACGTATGTTCTGGTCTGCATGTCGAGTGAACACGTTGCTCTGAGAACCAGGTAGCGCTGTGCAATGATCACGAACATTGCGTTGTTGAGTGTACGTTTCCGGGTTTAATGTAGGTGCCACTGTGGAAGAGCTATGGTGACTGGATTGTGAAACTTGAGCATTGTTAAATCGGATGCTGATACCATTTCCCGCAGAAGAGGCTACTCGGGATCGTAGGCTAAACCTATAAGAACTTCTATCCTTTTGGATCACGCTGTCGCGAACAGTGCTTAATGACTGTGCCGGTTGACTCTGCAACCCTTGATTGTGCGGAATCGGTTGCCTGATTCTATGCCTGGCTTTGACACTTGAAGGATTAGCAACACGGGTAGATGATGAACAAGGCCGGATCTCAACATGGTTTTTCCGAAGCAAAGTGTTTTTGGGTACCCGTAAAATACTTGGAGTAGGTTTTGAAGATGGTGCGGTAGGCATGTATCCTGTCCTGAAGTATTCACGTTGATTCTTCCATATCTTCTCTTTATCATTAGCATGACAATGATCTATGGAGGAGACAGCGATACACCAGTATGGACACGGAGCACGGATGTCACACACATAACAATGACACTTGAAAGAGAAACCAAATGAAAAGGATCAGCCAGGAAAAGAATCCATTAACGCTCCGTGTAGAATTAGAGAATATTTAGATACTTACCATGTCACAGTACTTCTCATGTGATGTTGAGTTGAACGCATACTTAGCACACGAATGTCGCGGATGAGGGAAATCTCTACATGCTATCTACAAAACAAAAAAAATGCTTTTTCATATTAGGAAAACTTAAGTGAACAACACTTGTATAAAGATGGAACACACCAAAGAAAAAAAGTTCATCAATGTTACACCGATTAAATTACAATAACACAAAACAGTTCAATAACTATCCATTCCTAAAACAGTTCCATCACCAAAGAAAAAAAGTTCATCAATGTTACAACGATTACTTTACAATAACACAAAACAGTTCAATAACTATCCATTCCTAAAACAGTTCCTCAGAGCTAAACAACACTAACGCATACATAATCTGAAATGAGAAACTCTGCCTTTCACACCAATTCGAATGAAGAAAACGAAAGAGAACTTAGAAATGAGAAGGGTTCAGTGAAAACATACCTCACCCTTTTGACCCACTACAAGCACATCATCATCATCGTCGTCGTCAACTGAAGTAGTCTCCCTCGTCTTGTCGGGATCACAGTCCAAAATCACACAGTCGTCATCATCTTCCAAAGCTTGATTCGACGAGTTTGGCTTCCGATACTGAGAATTTACACCACCTCTAACCTCAGAAAGAACCTCGACTATATCGGTACTGTCAGATGTATCATCGACGGGTTCCATAACACCGTTTAGCCAATCGGTGTATTCTACGTCTCCCCGTGTATCGACATCCTCTTCGCCTGAGCTCACATCGACTATATCAACATGATTACCCGAACCCATTGACAAAATTTTCGTAACTGATCGCAGAAATTCGCAGCGATTTTGAAGTAGAATCAGTTGGCATGTGAGAACACTATAATTCAGTAAATTGACCGAATTCTAATACCCGGGAAAAATCGAGGTAAGAAGAAGCAATGAAATGGAAACTTCGAGCTGAGAAATTAGGGTTTGGTTTGGAATCAAAAAGCGGATGTTGTACTGGTGGTGGTGACGATGAAATGACGAGTTTTGAACGGGTATATGATGAATATGGGCCTAATGGGCCTCAACTCAAAAGAATCTGGGCTGATTATAGAAATTGATGGATTTATATGTTTTTCATTGATTGTTCATTTGTTTGGTTTGATGATCAAATTCTTCCCAACCTTTTATGTAAAAACAATATTAAAACAAATCATTTTCTTTGCTTCAGAAAACAACTTTTAGGAAAACTCGTAATTTGTTGTAAGGAAACGGATGAAATATTTATGTAAGCAATACAATTCCCAAGACACAAAGTGCATGTGCGGCCTAGGGGGTCCTTCACTTCACGGTATCAATGCCTCAGCTTCCGCATCTCCTTATTAATATCCAACGTTTAGCGTGTTATGTGCACGTTCTAACAATATTTTCATGAAAATCAAACCCTAGAATTTGTTGATAAGTTTTTTTTATTATTATATAAATTTGTTGATATTTGTTTCAACTTGATTAGTAATTCGTACCATAGTGGTGGTATAAGTGTTATTATTTCAATCATAAAACCAGTACCAAAATTGGTAAAAACTGGCGATATATATTTTCAACTTTCTGTATTAATATTTTTTATTTCGTATAGCTATATTAGTATTGTTAACGATTTTTTTTACTAAACTTTTTCATTATTGTTAACAATCGGACGAATAATACATAATGTATTGCATTTAAGAACAAAATTAACATTAATGATTATTTTTTATTCAAGTCAAAGAGATCTCGTAAGAGTCAAATCGAACGGCTGAGATAGAAGGAAGAATGTAGCGCGTGAGAGAGACATTTAAAACAATATTCAACCGTTGGGTTTGGTAAAGCCACATTCAAAGTCAATTCCAAATTTTCAACGCTTACAAGTTTAGGACCTGAACTTTTAGTTTTTCATATATTGGTTAAAGACTTTTAATTTCTTTTAATTTTATCCATAACTTCTACAAAGTCAAATCTCGTAATCAACATTAACGTTCGTTAATACTATGAGGTAATCAAGTATAAGATTCATTTAAATTATTCCGGAATCCGAGTCATCCGATATTATGCTAGACCTGTTCTTTTCGTAAATTAAATATCTTTGACTTATAGATCTTGTAAGTACTTGATCCTAAACAAATTATTGATTGCTAAAAGTGTATATTGTGCAATCAAAATATTTTTAAGGTACATCGTGATATAATTGCTATAATTCTCTTACCACTATATTTGTTTCCTGGATGGTTTTTCCTTAAGTAGTAGCATTTACAAAACTGAATAAAAGTAGCTAGTTAACTTTAAGCAAAATATAAATATAATGATTCGAACAAAATATAATTTATTTGATATTTTGTAGCTTGGCTTAACATTTTAAAACTTGAATTGGAAAGTAATGGAAACAAGCTAAAAAGACATTTCATGGATGATTTTGTAATATTTTTTTGATTAAATGTTAGTAGATTCATACCTAATAAAGTATTTTCTTTATATTGTCATTTTTTAATCTAATGTTCTTCAAAGATAATGATTATAGATTTAGATAATAGATAATTGCCCGTATATATGTAGATTTTATATATATATATATATGATAAAAAAAATTGAATTGACATTAATAACAGTGAACTAAAAACCATAATTTTGACCAAGATTTATAGCTTAATAAATTGTCTTACTATTATCGTTGATGTATCACAATCCTTGGTTTAAAATCCAGATATGATTGAATGTTGTCAATAATAAAATAAAAAAAGGTCTTAGGGGGTGTTATTGGTTTATGATTTTAAAAGAGTTTTAGTGACTTAAAATGTCATGTACAATCAGTTGTTATTCAATCAAGATTCTTTATTTAGATATTACGTTGTGAAATCCACATATAACAATGTTGTCAAAGTTTTAGAGTTTCTTCTTTAAAATTTGATTAGGTGAATAACATTACATATAAGTAATGAAGGAAATGTTTGTTTTGTTTCAGGACCTTAAGATGTGAGCACCGCTGGTAACGAACTAGCGGATATTACAATTTGTTTTCATATAGAAAAATGGCTAGAAAAGAAGAACCACACACCTTAAAATGCAATGATGAAAATTGTGGCAGCATGGTCATATGTGTTAAAATGCAATGATCATAATGGGACATAACACTATGTTGTTGTATCATGAATCAAGGAGAACAAAGTTTTTAGCTAAACTCAGCAAAATTGCTACTTTTAAACTTGACTAGAGCGAAGTTGAGAATTACTACTAAAAAGTTTCTGAAGATTAAATAGGCAAAGAAATTACAGAGACAAATAAATAAAGAGAGTAATAGCTTGGAAGTGAAATTTATAATTCTTTTGAGTTATAAGTCAAACGAATATATATGTTTATGAGTTCAAAGCTACTAAAAAAGACAATATATATTTTTAATTCTTTTTTTGCTAATTACACTATAGCGATGAAATCTTTGGTAAGGGCCTTAGAAGTTCACGATTTAAGAATTACATCGATTAAAGTCAAATTTCTTGCATCCCTACTCAATTTTGATAACATTTGTGGTAAGATTTTGGAAAGGATTATTTGAAAGATAAAACTGAAACTTCATTTAGTTAAACTTAGCGATGAAGTCAACGATTAAGGGTTTGTAAGAACAGATAGTGCACCAAACTCATAATTATGCATAGAGCTAGAACTTGGAAACAAATCTGATGATCGAAAATCAGATAAATGAAGTTTCTGCTCCCTCTTCATAATTAAAGTTGCTATTTAGGTATTATAGTTTCAAATATTTTTGCATATATAAAATACGTCCATTCAAAGACATGCACCATAACATGCAAAAGTAACATAATGGAGAAAATAGTAACATATGTTGTTATTATACCATTTTTGAAATTGTTAATAAGCTTTTCATATTTTCTACTATTTTTTAAATAACGAATCTTGGCAAAATAAATGAGAGATTATTTTAAATGACTACATAAGAATACCAGATTTGCTATTCCTTTTTGGTAATTGTGTGGGAATGAAAGTAATGAAGTTTAAATTAGACAAAACAAGTCAAATTAATCAACAATTTTGGTTGTATTTGCTCATAACATGAAGACCACGTTTAGTAGAGTTAAAGGAAAAAAAACGTGAGAGGTTAAAAAGACAAATAAAAAAAGATAAAAAGCTGTTCTTCTCCTGGTCTCAAGTATAACCTCCCCTTTTTCGTATAATTCTATTTTTAGTACAAACTTTATTTATCTGTCTTTTTCACCCCTCCCAGAGAAGAAGATTCAATTCCACTTTTGTTGTTGTTTGTTCCAATTTGTGTTTTGTAATCTTCTTCTCTCCCTAATCTTCTTCACCGCGCATTCATTTCCTTCCCTCCATAATCCAAGCTTCCGTTACAAGCTCTCTCTCTCTTCTTCCTCTTTTTCGTGTTTGAATTTTCCTGAAATTAAAAAACAAAATCTCTCAGGAGCATTATTGATTTTGCTGGAGGATTTGAAAGGTATCTAATTCTTAAATTCTGTGATCATCTTCTTTTGATTCGCATAGGCTGGTGTTTAGCTGGAACCTTGAATTCGTTCTTACCAAAAAAAAATTGAATTTTCTTATGATTTCAAACTCTTCTAAAAAAATTAGGGTTTCGTTATAAATAAAGGATTGGTGATTCGATGATCGTAGGATTGTGTTGATAATATTGCTTTGTTTTTGATTAGATTGTTGATGTGTTTTTTTTTGTGTGTGTGTTTTAGGAGAGATTTTGTTGGTGTGTTAGTTGTTTGATTTTGGCTGATGTTGTGTGAGGGAGGAGGAGGAAGTGGTGTATGAAGCCGAGCTTTAATACGGATATGCAGGGAGACGTTTTGGCTGTTCATCGAGATGATATATTAGGATACCCGAAGAAGACCGATGTTGAAGATTTTAGGGATGGAGATGAAAATGGATGGACAACTTCGAGTAGGAGGAATACGTTGGACATGGTTAAGGAAGGTATGTTGTTGAATGCAGAGGAGTTGACTACATCTTGCGAGGAGAAGGTATCGATAAGTAGAGACGAATTCGGTACCTTGAGGAGTGAAGCACAGATTATGGTGGAAAGAGATGGTGTGAGGAGTCCTGTAACTAGTAAGTGTAAAACAGGTGATGAACAAATTACATCTTGGAAAAATGAAAATGGACATGAGTCTTTTAAGCTGTATGAACAAGGTGTGTTGGAGAGAGATGAAAAGGTACTCGATTTTGTGTCAAGGGATAATGAAGAATCTGCTTCAGGTTCACCAGAGAGGGATGACATTACTCTTAGTAAAGAGATTAAAGAACTGGATACACAAGTGGTAAATGGTCATCTGAAGGTAGGTGGAACCGAAGAAGATACAGCAGCATGTGATAGATGTGAAAATAGGGATGAGAACAGATTGTTGGAAAAGAACAGTGAAGATAATGAACTGCAGAGTCCAAGATGCGAGACACAAGTTAATAATACAAGTATTAGAAAGATGGAAATGAGAGAAGTTATAGGAGAGCAAGACTCTTCGCCATGTACTGCGGATGCAGTTAAAGTAGCTGGAGAGACATATCAAAACGTATACTTCAATGGACCAGTCTTACCGCAGTCACCTACACAAGGACATAGGCGCACCCAAAGTGAGATAGGGACTCCTGGACACAGACGCACAAACAGTTTCCAGAGATTGAAAACACAGATGCAAAAGGCTTGGCGTGGTGTCAGCAATCTGCGTGAGGATAACCGGCCCACTTTCAATCCTGAGGTCTTAGCAAACCAAAAAAGACAGTGGTACCAGCTCCACTCTTCAAAAGCTCTGGTATTCAATCTCTCTAGGATGTCTACGTTTTTGGCTACGTAGTTCTTCTTCCCCGTTAACTGTCTGAAAGTTCTGGTCTTGCATGGCATATTAGCTGACTAATGTTTTCCATTTGATAAATACTCTAGGATCAAACAAAATTGAAGGAGCCAGCGTCACTGTTTGAACATTTTATCATCGTGGGGCTTCATCCGGAAACGAATTTGAGGCCAGTGGAAGAGGCTTTCCGTAGAAGAAAGAAATGGGAGATGGAGATGTCAAGGTATGAAGTGGCAGATTACAGAATACTCCGTCACCGTGGGCCTCAATTTCCTATATTGGAGCCACAGGTTTGTGCTACCTTGTTTTTTTCTTTGAGTTTACATAGTTTTGAGCATGCTTAGAGATGTAACGTGAGACACGTATTCTGTTTCCTATTCATCGTTTTTTTTCTTTCTTGTGCATACTTTATTTGCCACTCTTTTATTTCATTTGAATACATTCTTGCTTGCCTGTTCTGCTTCATGGCAGATTGAGTTGCTTTCTTTCTTCTCTTTATCAACTTTTCTTCCATGCACAGATTCTTTTTAAATACCCTCCCGGAAAGAAGGTAGCAATGCGTCCAAAGGATCTAGCAACTTTCTGCTTTCCTGGTGGTGTCAAGGTATGATATGTATGGTGTGTCTCTTTTTAATTTTTAAATGACTGTCAATGTGCATTGGTAGATTCATAGTTATGAGCCACCTCAGTTAATTAGAGAAGTTACCTAGAAGACTAGAATTGTTTCGTACTACTGTTAATAATATGCATCATTTTAGATGGCATCATTAATTAGGCTATTCTGTAATATATGCAGCAACTAAGACTGTTAAAACGTTATTTTTCTTAACAGGCACGACTTTTGGAGAGGACCCCATCTCTCAGTGATCTAAATGAGCTTGTGTATGGACAGGTCTGAAAATATTTTTGAATAAATAGCTGTAGGAGCTTCAGTAGTTCATTCCTGTTACTTGGAACATAGGTTGACATATCATACTTTTGAATTTACTGCAGGAACATTTAGGCACTGATGATTCGTCATTCATATTTTCGTTCAAGGTACTCTTACCATTTCTTTATGCCCCTTTAATTTTTTTTTAGTGTCAGATATCCACTAGTCATGTAAAATCTAACACGAGGCAAATCAAAATTATCTGTCAGGTAGCAGATGATGCGACATTGTATGGTGTTTGCTTACATGTCTCGGAGATTGTTCAGAGACCCCCTGGTGTATTAAGCACTGCGTCACCCTTGCATTCATCTGGAGGAGGCAGTCGTTTTTTGGTTTCTGCACCTCGATGCTACTGCTTGTTGACCAGAGTCCCTTTTTTTGAACTACACTTTGAGATGTTAAACAGGTACATAAGATGCCCCTACTCTTAGTAGTGCTTTTTCCTTGCATTAAACAGAGACCGCAAAACATATGCTGAAGGTCATTCACTTGTTGATGCAGTATGATTGCACAAGAGCGTCTAAAACGAATAACCGAATTTGTTAGTGAGATGTCTCTTGCTGCTGCATGCTATCTTCCATCAATATCCAGGAGGAATGATCAAATTGATAGCCGTGTTTCATCACCTCGTAGCAACCCTGATGATTGGATGGCTTCTGCAATACCTGTTGATGGAGTCATGGCACTCACTGCCGCAGCTGCAGGACTGATAACGGATAGTGACATTGCGAATTTTGCAGAACCTCAATCTCCAGATAGTGTTGTCACCAGTGATACTTCAGATGTTAGCCAGATCAAGGAAATAGAAAGAGACGGAAGAAAAGTTTTCCATTGTTACGATGAAAATTCTCCTGAAGTATTTGAGAACCACTTGGATACCCCCGAAAGAACGTCCCAGAGCTATGACAATGGCCACACTTCTCCAGAGGTTACATGTTCTGATCCTAGGACCCAACCGATAGAGCGTAATGAAAGCTGTGAGTCTGTGTTCAGGTAAAATTCATCAAAAATTGACCGAACCACTCTAATCTCTGGAAAAGTAATGTGGTTGTCTTTTTTCAGTTAATGTTATGATTCAGTATAATTCAGATTTACATTTTTATATATGGCAGTTCAGCTAGAAGTGTGTTGTCAGATGATGTTGATGAATTATCGAATAGCGAAAATGATTTTGGAGATGATTTAATACTGGAATGGGCTAAAGTAAGGAAATCACTAGTAGCTTCACCTTTTAGTTGCTCTATCATCTCTCCTTCATTGTTCTCATATACTGTTATATGGTATATCAACTTGATAGGACCACAACAATGATTCCTTACAATTAGTTTGCGGCTACCATTCATTGGCAATTCCTTCCCGTGGAAGTGAAGTAGTTTTCCACCCCCTGGAACATTTACAATCAATCTCGTATACCCGTCCTCCAGTTTCAGCTCTAGGATTGTCAGAAGAATATATTTGCTCTTCTGATTCTAAAGAGGTATATTTGATATCAGATAATATCCTTTTGTAGTCTAGTCTTGTCTCGACTTTATAATCTCATCTCAACCACTTTTCTTCTTCTGCCAAAGATAAATGCAAGGTTGGCAGCTGCTGAGGAGGCCATGGGTCTCTCAATGTGGACAACGGCAACAGTTTGTCGTATTCTCTCACTTGAAACTGTACGGTCTCTTCTTAGCATCTTTCCTTTTCTTTTGATGGTTCAGTGTCGGTTTTAGATCAACCTATATAAAATCCATCTCTTATTTGTGCCTTGAGTTAGTGTTTTCAAAGATAACAAATATCTGAAGTTGTAAGGTATTTTCTTTCTTCCAGATTATGTCACTGCTTGCTGGAGTATTATTAGAGAAGCAAATTGTTATAATCTGCCCAAATCTGGTTAGTTAAATATGTCCTCTGATCGTTATTTATCTTCAATTACTTGAGGAGATTCAAATGGAAATGGTCACTTGAACTGACCGGCAACTATTGCAGGGTGTTTTGTCAGCAATAGTACTGTCTCTTGTACCAATGATTCGGCCATTTCAGTGGCAGAGTTTATTGCTTCCGGTAAGCATGACATCATTAGAAAAACAATTGACTTACCAAAATTGTAGTTTCCTTGGCGTAACTTCTCTCTGTTGTCTTCAGGTTCTGCCTGGAAGGATGTTTGATTTCCTCGAGGCACCGGTTCCCTTCCTTGTAAGTATATATTCCGTATGAAGTATCTCGTGCCATGTCTTTAATAGCTAGATAATTAGTTATTCTGAGGAGGTGAATGTTCATTAGTCTATAATAAACCATGAAAATCTCGATTTTAGTTGATGTTGCATCGGCAATCGTGAACAATGCATTTTTCTTGTTGCTCACACGGTCTGCGTTTGCACCACCTGGCAGGTCGGTATACACAGTAAACCTATTGATTGGAAGGTCAAGACGTCTAATCTTATTCTAGTTAACATCCTCAACAATCAGGTTCGGTGGCCTTATCATGAAAGTCTTGTATTTCTTTTCTTTTTTTGTTAGGTATCCAAAACCGATAAAACCGACAATTCTCAAGGCATGTAACGTTAATTATGTTTCTTCAGGTAAAAATATGTAACATGCCAGCATTGCCTCAGTGTAGAGAACTTATGGCTCAGTTGGCTCCAATCCATGCAACATTGGCTCATCAGAGCTCGAACGCTAGAAGACACCCGGTTTATAAATGCAATGAAGTGCAAGTAAGTAGTTTACCAATGCATTGCACCTCAAATTCTACCAAAATGAAATTGCTTAACCCGATCATATGACTGACTGTTTCTCAGGCAGAAGCCGCGACTAAGTTCTTGAGAGTAATGAGAGATTACATGGAGTCTCTTTGCTCAGATTTACACTCTCACACCATAACAAGTGTTCAATCCAATAGCGACAGGGTACTTACTTATATAGCTACTCTCCTCGAAGCTGAACAAGAACTACTTTATTTCTATCTCTCACCAACTCTCTAAATCTTTCTTTATCAGGTTTCTCTACTTCTAAAGGACAGTTTTATCGATTCATTTCCTGGTAGAGATCGACCCTTCATTAAGGTACAAAATCCTAATCCCAATCGTGGCATCAGTTTTTGATATTCTCACTGGAATCCAGAGGCTTACAAGTTCCATCCTTTGTTATTCTGGGTTTTGCAGTTATTTGTAGACACACAACTGTTTAGTGTTTTATCAGACTCGCGACTATCGAGCTTTGAGAACGGGAGTCTCTGAAGCTCATTTTGTCATCAACTTATATACAATACAAAACTGAAGAAACAAACCAAAGTCAAATCATATGAAAAGAAGGAAAAGAAAAGCAAAAGAGGGTAACTTTTACTACCCTATATACGCAGAGAGAGAGAGGTGATGGAATACAAATGTTTTAACTCAGATTTTACTGCAGTGGAAAAGTAAGAAAACAAGAAAACAGAGACATGCTTATCGTGTCTGGATCTTTCTGATCCATTTTTACCATTAACATACTTGTTTGAAAACTTATTTCCTGCTCTTGTAAATTATTAACCACCGCTCAATAGAAGCTTTTGTTTGTTATAGTTTGAACAGAACACTTGAAAACCCTTTTTACTTAATTCAAGTGCTTTGATTTCAATAGACATGCTGCATAGTATCTAATTTGCATTTTCTTACGAAGCATATATTATGACAAAAATTGCTGTTCCACAATTGTTACGTAAACTGCAATTCTGTAAACTTAACGATGACAATGGCGGAATGTAAAAATGCAATTCGGGGATGAATGTGTTCTTTCAGTATATTCTAAAGTGCCACGATATGATAACATTATACAGAATACAAGGAAACGGTCGTTGAATTTGAAAAACTCTAATTATTTTTTAGTGTCACCTTCTTCTTCTTCGTCATCAGATTTAGCGAAGATGGTCTTAGGCTGGGTCTGAGAGTAAGCAGGTGCAATAAACTTTGGATCTTTAACAGCAACCTCTGCGTATTTCAATATTGCTTCTCTTGGATCTTCTTCCATCCACGTCTCTTTTATCATCCCACCTTGCTGCAAACACACACAAGAAGAAGATTTTAATACTGTATCACTAATACCACGAATCCAAAAACCAAAGAAGTTACCGAGGATCTGTACCTTGAGAAGATATTGTGTTAATAAGCCACTACCAGTAGTCCCAACTCTTCCACCATGACCAGGACCTGTCATGGGTATCTCAGGCTTGTGGGATTTCATTGGATCCTTCAATGCTTTCTCTCTTTCTCGTTTACGGCTTGGTGCGTCTCTGAACAATGGTAATGCATGAGGATTGTGTATTACTGGTTCTGGTTGGTAATCATCTACAGATTTCTTCCTTGGTGCACGTGCAACACAGACGCATGCGCCTCTCTCGCTCTGACTTGGGTCGTAAAGAATGTGAGTCCCTCCTTGGCTTTTGTCTCCGGATGTTGCAAATATCTACAGCAACAGAACCCGCTTAGTGTGAAGTTGAGAACCAGATTTTAGAAAAAGGGAACACTGCTATTGTTGTTGTTGATATTTTACCTGATTCAACCTCGGGTGCCAAGCGCATTGCACCACGCTGGAAGTTGGAGAGATTCCGACTTTTTGAACTATCTCTAGTTTGGTGCGATCGTAGAAACATAGCAAGCCTCCTGTTGTGCTGTCTTTCTCGACGGATGTTCCAGTCAGGATGATTTGTTCGTCTGGACTAAAGGCAACGTTGGTTTGAGGATAATAATTAGGTAGACCCTCGAAAACTTTTAGAGCTTCTTTCATCTGCCGCAAGTCCCAGACCTGATCCAAGATTCAAGAAATAGCTCAGTTTCTATAGCTGAGCCTCGAAAACAGGTTATTATCTAAGGTTTACCTTCAGAGAACCATCAAAACTCCTTGACAACAGAATTCTGCCATCGCTAGAGAACTTTACAGAGGTTATATCATCAGTGTGGGCCTTCCCAACGTATATATCTGGTCGGCTTCCCCATCCCGGCTTGAGACTCCAAATCTTGATCGAAAAACAAGAAAAGGTATAAGACCATTAATCTAGCCAAATTACTGTACATCGTATATTCTAAGCATGTTAGACTAGATAAAACACAAACTTTTCCTGACAGAGTGTAATCAGGAAATCAAAGCAAGCCTCTACAATCATTACCTGTATAGATCCATCTCCTACACCACCGGCGATACGCTTTCCGTCACGGTCCCAAGCACAGGTTGTAACTGGAACCCTCCCTGGTCTAGCAAGCTTAGGCTTAATAACCTGCTCCAATAAACAGTTAAATGATACCACTTGCATGCTGAAATCAAACCACGATTTTCATTGGAGAAAAACTAAAATGGGAATGTAGACAGGGGAAATGTACCTGCGTTTGGCTTAGGAAGTTATTAACATCCCATATACGCAAAGACCCGTCTTCCGACGAAGTCAGAACGGTTTCCTTAGTCCTCGGATGCCATTCTCCACAGGTCAACCCACAAATATGTCCCTTAGTGTTCTTCAGATCACGAATATACATATCTCCTTTCATAAACTCACCAAGAGTAAGACCATCTCGATCAAAAATCTGAAATTCAAAAGAAAGAAACGAGTGTTAACAATTCATAGATGATAAAGAATCGTAGAAGAGAGTCAGTAACGTTAGTGTTGTTCACGAACGTTCTACCTTAGCTTGTGCAGAGCCAGTAACGCATAGAAATTGACCAGAAGTGGGACTCCAGCTCACGCTGCGAACTTGGTGTCCCTCAGATGGCTCTATCTGTCTAAAAGACTGTAGTCTCGAATTCATCCCTTGGAAATCGTACATTCTCACAGTGTAGTCATAGCTTCCTGAAAGAACTCTAGCTCCAGCACTATCAACAGCGAGAGATGAAACAATCTGATTCCAGGAAACAAAAACCTTTGTTCAATTTCGAATTCAAAATCTCCATTGAAACTACTTCAAACAAGAGTTTAGTATATACCTTTGTATGTCCCTTAAGCTGAATCTCGTTGCTCAATGGAATCTGGTAACGATTCTCCTCGTTGTCATTATCATCATCGTCATCTGAATCTTCATCTGAATCTCGAGCAGCAGGAGGCGGCGGCGGAGGACCGATCATATCCCCCTCATCATCAGAATCATTAATGTTCCCGAGTCCCTTAGGCGGTGGCGGTGGTCCCATCATAACTTCTTCATCCTCCTCCTCTTCCTCTTGCGTCCGTTTAGATGACGGTGGCGGTGGCGGACCCATTGCTACATCACCGGAGCTGTTAGGGTTACGATTCGGACCGCGAACACTTCGGAGCCAGGTTTGAGATGAGGAAGATAGAGACGGGAATCCAGATTTATCGGAATCAGGTTTCTTCGTGGTGATATCCGACGAAACTCCGGCGTCGTTGGCTACATCGGTGCGGCGAGTTGCGCTGTGAATGGCTTCAGTTGACGCCGAAACCTTCGATGTCTTACCGAACGAAACAGGAAAATGAGCTCGTAGACCTTCCAATTCGTCCTCCATTGCTTTCTCTTCCTTCTCAGAATTTTGATTTGGGATACAAATTATATAACGTCCGGTGACCTCGCCGCCATGAAAATTCCCGTTGCTGTTACCGGCGACAAAAGATTGTGGCGGTTAAGTCCATAAGACACAACAATATTGGGCCTAAACATATAAGCCCTAACTGCCTTAGTAAATAAAGTTTTCTTCTTCTAAAACCTAAATTTTAAATTGGGCTTCAACATAAAGGCCCATTTATGTCCCTTTGCTTGAGTTATTTTTCATTTTTTTCACCTACGAGAGTATTTATTTCGGTGCAAATTGTGATTTCTCTCGGGTGAAATAAGAGACAAAGTGTCATGATTTTGAGAATATACTGTTCAACTGTCAACTAAAGGGAATGCTAACATTTTATACAGTTCGACTTTCAACTAAGGGGAATGCTGTGTTATATTTATAGCGATACACTTTGTCGTCGCCGCGAGATGTCGAAATGCAAATCTTAAGGGTCATAGGTTTATAAAGACAGATATTTGCAGAGTTAGTGTGAGTGGTATGTGTTTGGACCGATCTAATTTTGTCCCTCGCACATAAAACAATAAATATAACAAATAGCTGGTCGATAAATGTATCAAAGTTGAGGCTTCTCTCTTAGGTCATATGCTCTAACCAATCGATACATGCTTGAGATGACTTTAACCATAAGGCCATAATACATGGCATTGGTTTTGCATATTTGTAGAATCTAGCTCAAATATTTGGTGAAAACAGCTAACTAGCTAGGTTTAAGTGCTTAACGAAAAAAAATATATTGTTTAGAAATATTCAATATGATTTTATACATTTTAAAATATCATTTGTCTGCCAATCTAACCAATATTGGAGCTGGTGGTGTCACATGTTCCTCTTACTTATGTTTTAGTTTTGCTGTTACAAGTGTATTCTGGTTATTTTGGTTTGTACTATGTGGAGTTTGTGGCGATTTCCTTACATAACATCAATTTTCAAAACAGATTTTTAGGCACGTAAACAACAAGTACAAAGATCCTTAAATTTCAAATAATATTAGAAGATATTGGTAAAGTTGATATTATTATTTATGTTTTTTCTTATTTTATTTTTGCTTTTAGGTTTATCATTATTAACAAACTAAAACAAACAATCATATTGTGCGTCAAGTGAGATATCAGCTAAGTAGAATCTTAGCTCAAATATCCGGTGAAAACAGCTAAGTAGCTAGGTTCCTTACATAACATCAATTTTTAAAACAGATTGTTATGCACGTAGACAAAAAGTACAAAGATCCTTAAATTTCAACTAAATAGAAGATATTGGTAAAGTTGTATTTTTTTTTCTTTTTTGCTTTTATGTTTATCATTAACAAACTAAAACAAACTGTCATATTTTGCGTTTAAGTCTATGTTGCATGAAAACTCTTTCCGCAGTGCGTTTCCCATTTCTGAAACGTTTCGAAAACGAAAACTCTCGCAAATTAGATGAAAACTTACGAAAACGCGTTTTCTAAAATTCTATGTTTGGAAATATGATGGAAACTCACGTTTCTGTTTTGGAAATGCGAAAAATCTTTTTTATTTTATTTTGGGAACTTAATAATTTAAAAGTTTGGAAATATTAAGATTTAACTACTTGTATGACTCGAGTTTTAACATCTTTCTCTCGACAAACTAGTTTTCAAGTGCTTTCTATGATTTTTGATGGAACTAATGTAAATGATGGTCTAAATATTTGATATTAAGTCTTTTAATCTTTATTTTTTAGAATTTTAGTTTAAATATTTGATATTTATTTTTTGGATTTTGATTGTTTAAAGTATATATATGTACCGGGATGTACCTCTTATTAAGGATGTATTTATAATTGGATTGACTTCTCTCTTTTTCTTTAATAGAAATGTGAATATATATCATATTAATGAAAGTTTTTTGATATACATATTAAAGAAAGTTGAGGGTTTACAAAATAGCTTAACCAAACGTTTGTAATCTTGCCAAAAATAAAGGTAAAAGTCAAGAGATACAAGGTATTAGGTGTGTTGAGTGTGAATCAACAAGTGCTACCGGATCCACAAAATCATCAGACTTCTTAAACCTACGATATTCGATACTCCAATATGATTTGTTCCATCAGTAACATATAATACATATTTTGATTTGTTTACGACCAATTTGTCACGTGAATTATGGGGTCCTATATATTTTAGACGTTTGTAGACAAAGGAAAATAATTGAATTGCTGTCTTTTAACGTGCGTTCAAAAATTTTAAGAACCATCATCACATTCTCACGTCTTCCAACTTAACTGTGTCAATATTACCTAATGATTTTTGAGCCAGTATGGCGTTTCTTAAGACTTTTTAAAAAATTACGCTTCATATAATTTTTAGTTTGATTTTCGCTTAAAATGGATTAAGTGTTATTTATTTGTATATTTGTATGATGCATTTACATGCAGATATGAAATGTTTCTCGATTTAATTCATATTATCTAGATGTACAATAGTAAATGGATGCATTTTTGAAAAGGAAATGAATTTTGGTGCATAATTGACTTAAAAAGAAAGAAAAACATAGACACACAATCCCACATGCATGCATATCTCATTTTCGTCTCCTTTTATCGTTTGATGTTACCGAACCAACGTATTTTTGTTCCATGCAAATTGCAATTAGAGATTGCGGAATGAGGGAATAAGAAATAACAAAATTACATATATGTGATATGCCACTACTGAGTTTAATTTTGCTAGTTCTCTTTTAACAAAAGACTGATCATTTAATTTCCGTTGAGTTTAGTTCATATTTCTAAAATAAAATTTTATCTTTATAAAAGGAAAACAGAAGAGAAACTAGGAGAAAATAACAAATGTAAACTAAGAGAAGTAGAGAATGACCATATACCATATGACATTATATAATCATTTGGACCACGTGAAATGACATTTCTCTTTTCTTAATTATCTTCAGAAATTGATTTTGGACCCCTCTCTCTTCGACTTCCAAAATCATTTTTTATGATGAATGACTTCCAAAACATTACTAGAGCTATCTATTCCTCAATCTTCATCATTTTTCCTTTGATCACATCAGATCATAGTAATTAAACTGCATCAGATAAACCGAATTAATTTCACCATTCCAATTAAGATAACACAAATGTTCGAGAAATAATATAAACAACATACAGTGAGAATATGTCATTTTTATAAGAAAGAAAGCGTGTGTTTTTGGCATGAAACATGTGAATGACTCAGTTTTTATTGATATGTTTCCTAGTGGCTATCTTTCTCTAAACTATTTTTTTCCAACTCACTCTCGTTTAATTACTTAAAACAATGTGACGATCCTTGTAGAAACCTTTTTGACCCTTAATCAAATTTTCTCAAAACTCAATCTTTTTGTGATTAGGTCGAACCATTATAACCGCATGAATATTTAGTGGACAATTCGGATACGATGTGTCACGGTTGAATTGGCCATCGAAAAATCACCCTCAGCACTATCTGACAAATTACCTCAGAAATTGGTTTGGATTCATTGCGAAACTCTTCAATGTCATAGTTGACTGAGTCATAGTTAATAATGTATTTTAGAACATGAGAAAAAGATTAGACCAAAAAAAAAAAAAAAA
>Ga0041059_1001482_pt1 | contig 18557 bp, 19 predicted proteins | sample AraColnosormetaG_FD_56232 | JGI IMG/M metagenome (GOLD analysis project Ga0041059, IMG submission 56232) | Arabidopsis roots microbial communities from North Carolina, USA - Col MF nosort | ecosystem: Host-associated > Plants > Roots > Unclassified | place: USA: North Carolina | collected...
ATATATATGCATATGCTTTTAGAGTCCTAATTTTGTAATGAATTGTAATATGGACTAATAAATATGCGTTAAGGGTCCTGTTTTTTTTTTTTTTATTGTAATATGCATGCAGGTTCAACCAAATTCATATGCACTAGTAGTGAGCACAGAGAACATAACCCTAAACTGGTATTTAGGCAACGACCGATCAATGCTTCTCTCAAACTGCATCTTCCGAATGGGTGGCGCCGCCGTTCTCCTCTCTAACCGCTCCTCCGACCGCTGCCGCTCCAAATACCAACTCATCCACACCGTCCGTACACACAAAGGATCTGACGACAACGCCTTTAACTGCGTTTACCAACGCGAAGACAACGACGACAACAAACAAATCGGTGTCTCACTTTCCAAAAACCTAATGGCTATAGCTGGAGAAGCTCTCAAGACGAACATAACCACTCTGGGACCGCTAGTTCTACCAATGTCTGAACAACTTCTCTTTTTCGCAACACTAGTGGCGCGAAAAGTCTTTAATGTGAAGAAAATAAAACCTTATATTCCTGATTTCAAGCTAGCTTTCGAGCACTTCTGCATCCACGCGGGAGGCAGAGCAGTGCTCGATGAGATTGAGAAGAATTTGGATTTATCTGAGTGGCATATGGAACCTTCGAGGATGACTTTGAACCGGTTTGGAAATACTTCGAGTAGCTCGCTTTGGTATGAGCTTGCGTATAGTGAGGCTAAAGGAAGGATTAAGAGAGGAGATAGGACTTGGCAGATTGCTTTTGGATCCGGTTTTAAGTGTAATAGTGCGGTTTGGAGAGCTTTGAGAACTATCGATCCGTCCAAGGAGAAGAAGAAGAAGACTAATCCTTGGATTGATGAGATTCATGAGTTTCCCGTGCCGGTTCCAAGGACATCTCCGGTGACATCTTCCTCGGAATCTCGATAGTTAACTTTTTTAAATTTTCTTTCATGTATAATACTATGGTTCACATCACATCTATCTCAAAATCTTCAATCCATATATTTTTGCACGCTAAAAAAAATATTGTACAAAAGATAACGGAATCTCGAAGGGGTTTAAAGAAAAGTTGTCCATCAAATATGTATTGTTCAAATGCTCTTTGTTTAAATAAAAATTTGGAAGAAGAATGATACAATGGCGTCTACAGAATCAAATGATACAATCTAAGAACACTTTTGAGGCTTACAAAATGAAGAAACAAACAAAGATTACAAGAAATAATTACTACCTACCGATCTGTGGTTCCCATAAGCTTACGAAGCTTCAGGCCCAAAATCTTGGCCGTAAATCTAATCTTAAGACCAAATCTTTCTATCTTTTCTCTTTTAAAGCTTCAAAGCCTTTTAAAGGCTTGAGCTTTGTGAAGAAGTGTAAGTACCTGAAGGAGATTGGTTTACTCTCTCTTTTTCCGTGAAAGAATCATTTCATGGAGGTCTCCTGCGTTTAGACGGTCTGAAGGAGACTCCTCAGTGCACTGGTGAAACACGTCAATCAGAAATCTCATTGTGTCTAAGTCAGATTCGGTTAGATCAAACACTTCAGAGAGCTTGTTCGTTGATTCTTCTTCCTCTGTTTCAGAGATCAGTGTCTCTAGTTTCTTTGGTAGCTTTGGTCTTTTGCCATTCTGGTTAAGAGTAAGATAGAACAAACTTATTAAACTCATGATGTTAAGAAGATTTCGATCATGTAAGTGAGAGTGAGACAAACCTGTAGCGATTCATGAATCTGAAGCTCAGATAAATCAAAATAAGGATTTTGTAGTGTCAACAACTCGAAGATTAAGCAACCAAATGACCAGATATCCACTTCCTGCGAAAACAAAAGCAACCTCATAAGAGAAAAGGAGTAAAGATAAACGTTGACGAACAAGAGAGTCAGTGTTTGGAGGAACGTACAAGTCCATAAAAGTTTTGTTCGTGCATTGCTCTGAAGACTTCAGGGGACATCCAACGTGGTGTGCCGACACAGATATTAGGAGGAGGTATTCCCACATGGGCAATACAGCACCCGTGCAAGTGAGACCTAAGCGGAACAGCTCTATCAAAATCACAAAGCTTCACAATGGGTTCTCCATTTGCACTTTGATTGTCCAGATCGATCAAAACGTTTTCGCTTTTAATGTCACGGTGAATTATATCCTTTGAGTGCAGCTCCATCAAAGCCCCTGAGATATCTCTTGCAATAGACAAAGCTAGATCCATGGGGACATGGTGCTTACCAGCTTCGGAGAGCTTCTCAATGTGACCCTGAGTACAATAAAACCATTTAGAAGGTTCTGATTGATGTTACAAAGACTTTCGATATAGATTGAGTAAAGAAAGAATTTTACCTTTAGAGATCCTCCTTTGATGTGTTCCATCAGAATAGAAGATTGCAATACTCGATGTTCATTTCCATTTTCTGAGGTTATCCACTTGGACGATATCTCATGTCCATATAACTCCACAATGCAGTCATGTTTCAAAGCTCCTAAAATCCGTACTTCTCCTAAGCATGTATACTCAAAAGTCCTAATGTCATCTAAGGAAGCTCCAGAAACCTCTAATGTGCGCATCTGAGGAAATAAGAAACTATTCAGTAAATTTACTCATTCGTGAAACAGATAGAGATTACAAAAGGTAAAAACAAAACCTTCACAACTGCTTCAGTTGAGCCTAGCTTGCATCGGATAAGACTACTATTAGCTCTTTCAACTCCTTTTCCCGTTGACAGAGAAGAAACAGAACATCCTGGTTCCAACTTTTCCTTAATGCGAATGGATTCATTTAGCCGATTAAGGGGAATGTACCTGTGGCAATCAGAATATACAACAATTAAATAGGTCATTCACACAACAGTAACTTTCAAGAGATTGGTCATATAAGATAAAGTTTACAATTATAAGGAGAAACATGGCATTTTCACATCATTAACCTAAAAAGAAAAGATCATTACAGTATGCAACAAAAGATAGAAAGATTCAAGAGTAGAGAATCTAGTCGACAGTGGTAAATACAAGATAAAATCGCAAAATTTTCTACCTGCAGAAATATTCTTGATCTGTATCTTCTCTGATATCATGAGGACGACAAGCATCAACTACCATACGAACCCACGAGGAACCTTGCTTCACAGGGACAATATTCCAGGCATGTGGCATGAAATCTAGATAGCCTCTAACAAGTTCACATGGTACAGGAGGCTCCATGCGATCACAAAGGTACTATAAATAAAATATAAGAAACAAGAATTAGCAATTAACTAAAACGAAACCAGATGGTCAGATATCCAATAGCATTAGATTAAACTGAGTACCTTCATAAGTAAGGCCCTGTGCCTACAGATGCCAAATTGCAGTTTACCTAGAGGAACCACTATAGAGTTCCGCTTGGACTTAATAGAACGCAGAGATTTTTCACACACATCAGACAAAATTGCATCTTCAGCCGTTGTTGAGACCTGTTTGTTGAGAGCAGCCAAGTCGTCTTGGTTCCCGGTCAAACAGGTGCAAATAAAAGGTTTCTGGTAGTTTGTACCAGACACTGCCTTTCGGGTTCTTTCGATAATAGCAGTTCTGTCACTCCCCCCAAAGTGATCCGAAACAAAAAGGGCAAGAAATGATGCAACTTGCAAGTTGTCGATGGAAACTTGATCTACATCTGGAGTTAAACAGTTCAATTTCTTCAACCTAGCTACCAAGGCTCGAGCAGAGAGAGTGATTGCATCCAACACTTCATCCTTTGCCCTTTAACAAAACCAAAACAAGGGCAAAGTAACATTTAGCTCATGGATAAATGATTATTCTAGTCGATATAACTGAACGTGATAGTAACTACCTGTCCAAGAGTATGACTTCACGTGAATCAAGAGGCAAAACTTTCTCATATTTACTAAGAGTCATAAAGGGCCTATCACGTCCAGCATCAAAAAAGCCATCAGGAAGAGAATCTTCTGTGCTGCAAAATGAGTTGCTGCTGTATTTGCGCGATAAATTAGTAATATCGGTAGATAGTTTATGGCATTTAGAGCCTTTTGGGTTATCTAGATACTTCTCACTACATCGCTTCGACTTGTTATTTGGCTTCTTTCTCTCTGAAGAAGAATTATAGTCTACAGTACCAGGTGCATCTCCTGAAGAGGGAGAAGATGTCTTGATCTCACAACTTTCATAGTTATCCCTTTCACTCGTTAATTGGGTTTCCACACATTGGGAATTGTCAGAAACAACATCAGCTTTAAGACTGCTCTCTTCCTCTTCAGAAGTAATGACAGAAGCCTCCTCGAACAGTTTATCATTCTCATCCGAGCAGCTGTTATCAACTGAACCTCTGTCAGTGTTCTGAGGAACCTTCATGCCCTGTTTCCCAGTTTCTTCGACTTCCATCTTCAGACTTAAACCTTCTGGAGGGACTTCCCCTTTCCATTTCCTGCTGTTGTTCAAGCGTTCTTGCCTTGCCCTTTGCTGGAAGTAATATTGTCTCCGCTTCCACCTCTTACTTGATTTTCGAGCCGAAAAGCATCTACTGATGGAAGAGATTCCCGTTGACATATTTAATGGGTTACGGTGGGAGCCTGCATCCACGTGGAAATAGAGAAAACGTAAGACGATAAAAGTTAAAAAGAAAGAAGTATCAAAATCTTACTGTTATATGCATACACAGTATGGATGGCAAAGGAAAAAAACATTAAACTCTAACCTTTATGAGGAACAGTTATGACGTTGTTCTCATACGGGGTTTCAAATACATCCATTTCAACCATAGAGCTGCTACAAGTATCAACCCCCATCTCTTCATAGTTCCCTTCAAAATTACATTGTATCCATGTGGGAATCCAGCAATAACTCGGGAGCTTATTGTACTTGAAACAAACAGAAAATCCAAGAAGCTCTATCAGATTTAAGAATTCATGAACTCCTGTAGAATATATATCCATATATTACAGCAATGCTATGAAACATAAATAGAAACAAGTACCCGTAAATTTAAAATTTGAAGTCGAGGCATCAAGTTTAGATCGAGAGGATGCAGAGTTGTCAATCGGTTGTTTGATACGTCCAGGCTTTCTAAGTTTTGTAATAAAGCTAATACCGGTGATAGCTCCATCAGTCTGTTGTGAGCAACCTTCAAGAACGTTAATGAACTCAGATAACCTATCTCGTTAGGCAAACTCTTAATCTTGTTAAAGGAGAGATCCAGATACTCCAGACTCTTAAGACATCCAATCTCCGGGGGAAGATATCTACAAACAAGTGGGAGACAGGGTTAAATGCAATCCAATGTAATTTGAAGCAATGAATACCCTAAACTCAATTCTAAAGTCCAATCGATTTCACAAATTTTCTTCATAACAACAATCTAGATATCCAATTAAACATCAAAAGTAATAAAGTACAACAATCACCTAGAGCATGCTAAAAAACACATCATTAAGCAGCCACCAAACGTATCACAATCAATAATTTTCTAACTTACGTTTCCTGGAAATTCTACACGGACCACCAACAGAAACTGTCAAAATCCACCACATGCTTGAGTTATCAATGCTACGTAGTATTAAGAAGCAGCAACTAAAGCAACAGAGCATAAAGGAGTAAGCTTTTTACCTAATTGAGAAGTGACAAACAGAGAGCCTCGTCAAACACTTGAGCCCAGAAATCTCGCTCAAAAGGGTCAAAGCCGAAGATCGTTTAGGGACTTTAGTAAGCTCAAGCTCCTTCAAACCCTTAAGCTTGTCCCACGATAAACCGTCGCCAAAACCCGGTGACGATATCTTGACCTGAAGATACTCCAAATTCACCAAATTCCCTAACTCCGGCGGAAACAAATCGATCTCGTTACTGAAAAACTTAAGCTTCCTTAATCTCCCAAGCCCTCCAATCGATTTGGGAATCAAATTGAATACATTCCTGAAGAAGTAGAGACCTTTCACAGAATCATCGACATTATCCAGAAGAGAAAACTCCAGATTTTGACCAGAAACATCAACCACGGAGTCATCTTCCAAACTTAAAACGCTACTAATGGTAGAATCACTCTCGGAACCCCCATCAATGTCTGCGTCTTCGATTAAATTAGCAGGCTTTTTGATCTTCGAATCCATTTTAATGCACCCAATAGCTTCCGTTGAAGTACCGCAACGAATCAGAGACCTCCACTGGATCTCCGAGAAATCGAATCGGAGAAAATTCAAAGGTTTTGAAAGTGGATAATTAGGTTAAACAGGCGGAAATTCTCACCGAGATCTGTAAGGTGAGGACGAGAATTCGAAGTTTAATTGAACATGGTTAAGAAGCCCGAGAAGAAGAATCGAGCCCAGAAGCTATGGAGAGATGGAGAAAGGGAGGCGCTACAAATCCATGGAAGGAGAGAGAGAGATAGAGAGAGAAACCCTAGATTCTCGACAAGACGTATAACCGATATATTACAAACGTATCTGAAATTTGTAAAAATGTCTTCTTTACAAACTCATCTTAAATCCTTTCACGCGCTTAAGGAAAGAGTTAAAAAAAAAAGAAATTCTTGAGAATAGTAACTTTCTGTAATTTGGGTTTTCCTCTATAAATAATGGAAATTCTTTTAGGTATAGTCGTGGGATTAAGCGGGTTATTGATTTAGTTTCTTAGATGTGAAGGTTGTATACTTTGTAAGATCATTTTAACTTTCGCAAGGTTAACTTTTCCGAGGTTATGGAAAATATTTGGTTTAAGACTCCATAAGCTCAATTCGTTATTACACAAGAGAGGATACCTATTAATGGATTGAAATAAAATCTATAGACTGAAAGCTACATTGTTAAAAAAACATATAAATTGGATAAAGTAATTAACGTCTTTTTGGTATTTTTTTCTTATTTGAACCCTAAACCGTATAAATATATACACATACGGCCCCAATCCAAGCTCTCCTATATCGAAAAATATTTATGGGTCGAAGACGATTCTCTGTTCGTTCAACTCTTGTACCTTCGCTTTCCCTTCTGATTCTTCTCCTCTTTCGTCTTCTATCTCTTTCTGCACATATTCCGTTGGAAGGATCAATTCAAGTGCCACTTCCAAAACTTACAAGGAACGATCTAACCCTAGTGATTGTTGTGTACTTGTGTTTGCGTTGGTTGTGTATTAACTCTAGTGAATCCATAACATCAATTGCAATGTTTCCTCATGCAAACGCAAAACGCAGAAAGTACGAGATTCAGTCAAAGGCTAACTTTTGGATGGAATTAGGTACTTACTTCAACTGGGTGTGGCACTGGGAATAAGTTGATGGCGTCTGGGTTAAAACCGAATCCACTGCGAACAAAAAGAAACGTGAGAGAGGAATGTGAGCGGTGTTCTTTGTTACAACATCGTGATGACAAGTAGTATAGAAGAAAGAGATAAGTTTGTTTATATTAGGTTGGTTACCATCGGGAAAAAGCTAGTTGCCAAACATATGGAATAAAAAACTCTTCCGGGTGGCTCTCTTGTTCATATGAGAAGTGAAGCTGAGTAAACATCTGCGGTAACAAAAAGAAAAGTGGAAGAAAGATAAGAGCTTTTAACAACTATAGCTACCGGGAAAGGATTCAAATATTTCAGTGATGGATATGTGTAGAGGTTGCTTACCTTCATGCCTTCACCTCGCCAAGACCGGCAATTGTTGATGATGAATTGAAGAACTTTCTGCACTGACCATTCTCGATCTGATCTTTGAGAATCCATGCGGCTGTTGAAAAAGTCTAAGACCTATATTTGATCAGTTAGGCAAGTGAGAAACAAATAGATCAATCAGAAACTCTGTTCTTTCTGAATTTTAAGAGGAAGTCGTAGCTACAAAGATCAAACGAGTAAAGCCTATGCAGCATACTGTATATATATTTTCCACCAGTTCATGGAACCGTGGATGATTCTTGAAAGGTTGGAACACTTCTTGTCGGTGCATAATCGCATAGACAATCTGCAGAAACCAAGAATCAGAGCAGGCAAAACTAGAAAAGATTTTTGCGATTCATGCTGCTGAGAAAAATAAGTGATACCTCAGGATTTCTCGGCAATGCGTACGTCAAAATTGCATTTAATATATCTAGGACAAGTCTCAGGAAATCAGTAAAGATCTGCAACTCTGCTGCCTGCAGTTGCCAAGATACATGTAAAAAAGTGTACCAGAAATCAAGGAATAGCAACGATCACATGAAATATTCTTGTGCTTGAACTAACTATGTCATACCAGATCTTCTGAAACGCCAACATCCTCTCCGGACAAGTTTATTTTGATACTTTGGAGCTTATCACCTGTTAAGTCCGATAACTTGTTATACCTGTGTTAAACAATTCATGATCCGTTATACAGGAATATGTACAAAAACAGATTTATGAAGTCATAAAAAGACGAGGAACTAATTGCATACTTTCGAGAAAGCATGTAGAAAAGGCTGACAAGCCTCTGTGAGGCATATGCACTTAAATGATGGGCATGAGGTGCCATGTTAGCCAACGTAGCAAGGCAAGTAGTCTGCAGATACACATCCTGTAACAGCCCAAGAAACAGAATTTGTCACAAAAGTTATTTTGATATCTGGCTAAGATTTTAACGTGACATCACTCTTATAAAGCTGCACCTAGCACCTACCCAAACTGCCAAACTAAAACGAATTTGTCTGAAAAAAACATTTTCATTGCTAAGATATGAATCTAAAGCCATACCCGAAGTTTAGAAAGGTTATGCTGCACTGTTCTTATGAGAATAATGACCATTAAGGAACCAAGAGACGTCTGATGAAGGAGATGCTCCTTGTACCATGGCACGCTTGGCAGTATCTATTCAAATGACACATAATCAGAAACAATACTGAAGTTGAGAAAAATCGTTTCAACCCTATGATTGGAAATAGCACGTACCATCTTGTGAATGCTTGAATTGAAAGATGAATCCTGACTAAGTATGAGAAGTACAATTAGCATCATGTATATTTGATTAGATGATGTTCTCTTTGAAGCGTTATACAGCGTCTCCAGGATGGGCATCAACTGTCCATCAAAAAATATTAAAGCATAGATCATTAATATGAAACTATAAGGACTTCATCTTAAGGGTTAGTAAAACAGAGGAATGGATTTCTACTTTTAAGGACAATGGAACAAAAGAATGAAATAGACCCATGGAACTTATTGAGAGGCATTTATGAATCATACCAAAGTATCCAAATCAGTTCGCACCAACACATACTCCTTAAAGTCGGAATTCCCTTGCAACAATGAGTAGAGGAGCAAGACGGCGCCCTCATCAGCTAAAAACCTACATTGCCAGATTGCGTTATTACACAGTAGCATAGAAAGCATTGAATTAAGAATTTGATACAGGATGCATCTCTATCAATACAAAAATAAATTATTGTAGAGAAAAAGCTCAAGAAAATATAACTTACATGCCGAGAGTATCAAATAGTGAAGCAAATGGTATCCGAACATGTGGACCAGCAGGGTGGGCATTTCCCTCCACATCTGAGCGGTCAACTGCAATCAGAGTAATAGTTTAGATAAACACATCGAATTCTTCTTATTCAGAATAATGAAGAAAAAAAAATCTCACATTCAACATCTCTAGCATTTGCTAGAGCCTTGCTAAAAGTATTGTCAGAGGAAAATACATGGACTTTAGAAACTGATTCTGAGGTCGCACTGTCATCACTTTTATCCGTCATAGACTCATCACTCATGATAGACTTGTGATAGTTAATTAGGATAAGTAAAACATGCAGGCTGCACTCCGCTAGTGGATTTTTAGATCCGCCACTGTTACTTACAAGATAGTTCAAAGGCAAGAGCACTAAACTTGCTGTATATGCAACAGAAAAGTTTTCATGAGTACATGGACTGTTTCATGTAGCTAGTTAGGAAAACATAATTGAACGGAAAGTCGGAAAGGCAATAGAAAAAGATCAACATTTACAAGTTAGTACAATAATACATCATATATGAAGTAATATACGAACACCTACCAGCTGCAGAACCAACTCTCTCTAAAATGCCTTGTGAATCTCCATCAGAATACATATAGGATTTTGCATTTGGAGGAGTACGGTGTCGGGAAATATAATTAAGTAGCAACCTTCTGACTACTAGAGAAACTAGAGACTTTTCCTGAAAATCGTTGAACCAAAGGAAATGGCGGAAATTGATATGAGGTAATATCTATGCTAAAGACAAAGAAAAAAGTAATTAATTTGGTTACCTGAGTCATTGCTGCATCAATAAAAGGGTTCGCATCTGTTGGTCCATGTGAAGGTCCAGAGAGAAGCTGTGTCGACATTGTAACAAGCATGAAGTTGAGAAGTTCCTGATGTAGAACATACGAGTTGGGACTTGCCAAATAAATGATGAAAATCAGGAGAATGAAACATCTAATACTGAAACATATAAGGAATAGGTGATATAGAGAATCAGCATTGGCATACCTCACTTCATTTGATCCAATGAAGCTCAGAACACTATGCATGACAAAATTTTGGATGTCTTGATCTGCCATCAAAACACTCTTAATTAGCCAGCTTAGAAATACCTTAACGCTGGAAATAACTATTATGAGAGTCATTACCCATTACAAATCCATGTGGAACTGGTTCACTTTCGTCCAGAGAAAGATGCAACTCCTGAAGACTGTCACTTTTTCCATTCTCAATCAAATACTTTAAAAAGACGGATGAAATATATGTTGCATTAACAGCTTTCTTATAGAGAGAAGACTGATCATCTGAAGCTTGAAGAAGCTCTTGCAAACACCAGGACAGATGAATCAATAGTTTTGCAAGGTGCCTAGTGTAGCCATTACTTTGTGCTGAAACAAAAAAAGAAAATAAGATCATCCTCCTACTTTCACTAGGTCATCATCAACATTCAATTTCATTAGCTCAAAGTGAATTCGACAACACATCCTTTACAATTTCAACACTAACCGAAAAGTTCACAGGCTTGTTGAACCCGATCACTAGGCCAGCGAGAACTCAACGGAAGCTCAAGTAGCTTGTTCCAGAAATCAGACGCTAAAGGAAACGATTTCTCCCCAACAAAAGTGGCAATGAGGTACTCGGCCACCGAAACATCATCACCACCGGTTTTTCGCGGCGTTGAAGGCACACCTCCCATGTCTCCTAAGCCAAGCTCGCCGAGTCAACAAGGATCCAAAAGAGAACGAGTCAATTGATCGCGTCCACCGAGTCGGTTACGATGAAGAACAACGGCATTACAAAGCAAGAGATGAACAATGCAAAGATCTTGCTCTCAATTTGGTCTCTCTCGATCTAAATCTGAGATTAATTGAAGATTCAAACTGTTAAACCAAATGCTTCGATACCAAGGGTTTAGACTTTTGAGCAAAAAAAAAAAAGAGAGGACGCGTTATTTTATTTGTTTATTTATATTATAATCTTTTTCTTTTAATGTTGGAAAACTATTATTCCTGCGTAAGTTTATTTCCAAATTGATTTTTTGATACAAATAATTTAGCGACTAAATGTGACAATTTTTGATTATTCATTCCATCAGCACTTGTAATTAATGAAGTTAAATAAGTGTTTTCCTAATTTTGAAAAATACAGGCTACGTGCTACCAAATTAATTCCCACCAAACTCTCATAAATATGATTCGAATACTTTATGGGTTCTTACGTTTTCTCTTTTACAAGAGCTTATATAATATTTTCTGTATAGATTAACCTCAAACCAAATCTTGACTTTTTTTTTGAAGTTAACAGATGACTTGTTCTATTCTACTAGAGAAATGAAATTATTATTTACTAGTCTACGTGGAATAAAAACAGAGATAATGGATTTGGGATAATTCAAACGAAATGGAGTCAAATTGATGCTAGCTACTACCGTCTTTGAACCGTCGGTTGTCGGTGGAGTGGGATGTGGCCGAATCTTTTTTACTGTATTTACAAATTTGAGGCCCATTTATTTTCTTGGGCTTTTCATTTCTTCAATGATTCTAGAACTGAAATTGCTCAAGGTATTAGTTCAAACTTAATCGTTATTGGGCTTTTCCATATGTTCAATATTCTTAGTTATGTTTAATTAAAAATATATGCACAAGTGAGAGAACTCAAATGATGAACAAAAAGTAATAATATTTAGAGAAAAAACTAAAAGAGGAACAGAGCAGAAGTGGAAGTCTCTTGTCCCTCTGTAAACCCTAAAATAGAAAAGCAAATCACACTTGGGGGATTCATGTTCTTTGGCTTTCTTACAAACCTCTAGAAATAATGGCCGAGAAAGCAGGCAAGGCAACGAATGGTGGAGAAGCAGAGAAATCTCTAAAGGAAAAAGGAAATGAGTTCTTCAAAGCTGGCAACTTTCTTAAAGCCGCAGCTCTCTATACTCAAGCCATCAAGCTCGATCCTTCTAACGCTACTCTTTACAGGTTTCCTTTTACTTGTCTTCTACAGTCTTTCGAATCTGATTGTTGGGTTTCATTCTATTTGAGCTGATTTCTCAGAAAGATCTGATTTTGTTCTCTTGCGATATGTTTAGAAAATGAGATTGTTTAGGTGGAGACAAATTAGGCTTTTAACTTGAATAATAGTATTACAACATTTTTGTTATATTTGGGAAGATCAATTGTGATTTAGAATACTAAAAGTTGAGGTTTTTGGTTTTAAGGTTCTGTGAATTGGAACAGTGTTATGTGTTAATGTGAGTAGATTTTTAAAGTGTAATAAAGCTTTTTGTTTATCCGGTGCAGTAACCGAGCTGCTGCATTTTTGAGTCTAGTTAAGCTTAGCAAGGCCTTAGCAGATGCTGAGACTACCATTAAACTCAACCCTCAGTGGGAGAAGGTAAAATCAATACATGACAATGTTTTTTTGTGCTTTCGGTTTCATCATCAATAACATAAAGTATCTGTGTGTGTCTTTACGTAAACGATGGTTTTTCTGATCTATCTTCTTCAGGGGTACTTCAGGAAAGGTTGTGTGCTTGAAGCCATGGAAAAATACGAAGATGTATATGTTTCTCTTATTTTGGTTCCATCTAAATTTTTTCTATCACAAAGCTATTCCATGGTAGTTAAAACTGTGATGATTGTATCTCAGGCTTTGGCTGCATTTGAAATGGCTCTGCAGTACAACCCACAGAGCACAGAAGTTTCTAGAAAGATCAAGAGGCTCGGTCAGTTGCAGAAGGAGAAACAGAGAGCTCAAGAACTTGAGAATTTAAGATCTAATGTTGACATGGCCAAGCATCTTGAAAGTTTTAAATCTGAAATGGTTAGTCCTCTTTTTCTCTTCTTGTGAAATTCCAGAGAATCAGTCTAAGCCTTCCTCGTTGCTTATATTTGATTGTTCCAACTCAGATTCTGAATTTAACACATGCAGTCTGAAAACTATGGAACTGAAGAGTGTTGGAAAGAGATGTTTTCTTTTATTGTTGAGACTATGGAAACAGCTGTGAAGTCGTGGCACGAGACATCTAAAGTCGATACTAGAGTCTATTTCCTTCTTGACAAAGAGAAAACACAAACAGACAAGTACGCACCAGCTGTCAACATCGATAAGGTATTAAGGGCATCCAACTTGAATCTTATCAAAAATCTTTTTTTTGTCTGATAAAACTACTTTGTTTCCCTACTTCAGGCTTTTCAGTCTCCGGACACGCACAGTAACTGCTTTACGTATCTGAGGCAATACGCAGAAGAGTCATTTTCCAAGGCTGCTTGCTTAGTAACACCAAAGAGTAGTATATCCTACCCACAGGTGAATCAAATCTGTCTTTTTCTAAGCTTGTTCTTTCTGGTTTGTATATATGGACTGACGGTTAAACGATGTCTCACAGGTGTGGAAAGGTGTAGGCTCAAGGAAATGGAAACTCGGACCAAATGATGGAATCTTTGTTCAGTTTGAATCTCCCTCTCTTCGGAAAGTTTGGTTCATATCTAGCTCGAAAGAAAAGGGACAAACTTTGTGCAGGTTCTTTCTCTAAACCACTTATTATGTTTAGTTTTGCAATGTGCTTTAAGAATTTGATGAAGTACCCTTGACTTCACACAAGCTGTTGAATTTTCTTGGGTGTATTAAAGAATCAAACTTTTGCATCTAACTCAAGATTAAAAGAGTTGGAGTTTTGATTTCAGGGAACCGCAAGCTCTGGATATCGGCGCACATGAGATTCTCCCTCGCATTTTCAAGGAGAAATCGAAAAGCTCGTAGGGCATTGTTTTGTTGCAGTATGATTCTCTATATCCAGTTTTTGATCAAGACTAAAAAGATAAAAAAGAGTTCTTGCGAGTGTGTGCTACTTAGAAAATCCACCTTTTTGTTGTTTCTTATCTAATGATCAAACAAAACTTTGAACTTTTGAGTCAAAAGGCTATCTTCGAATCAAAATCTTTACTCGACCGGGCTAGGTTCAACATAGGTCTGAGTAGGTCTTAAATCGGACGGTGTTGCCTCCAAATCTGTACATGCCATCAACAAATCTGGGCCTCTTTGTAATGGGCCAATTTCTATAACGAGCTAAGCCTGTTAACAAGTTTCTTCGAACTTCTCTCTCTTGTATTTGTTTGAAGGAAATGCCCAATGAGACAAACACTAATTTTGATTTACCTCCATAAAGGTTTTACATAAGCATATATGGTAAATTGGTAATAAAAAAAAAATAAGAGAGCCACATCATCCTAATTTTACAAAACGCCCCTACAGCTGTGTAATAAAAAAAACAGGCGGGGACTTCAGGAGAGGGCTCTCTTTACTCTATTTTACATTTTTCCTTTTGTATATTTTTACAAATAAATCGATTTATTTATATATATCCTATTGAAAACCCCTAACGTGAGGCTTAAGCAACTGAGATGCATCTTCGGTGACCCACATTTCTTCTCATCTTCTGTCGTTTGGTCTCTTCTCTCCACACATTTCCAATGTCTTGAGCGATGTTAACGGCGTCTACTGATGCTCCAGCCAACCCTTTTCTCGTGAATCCGGCCGCGTATAATCCCGATTTCCCTTTCCACGCGTTTGGAAACGGCGATTTCGGAAACCCATTTTTCGAAAAGAACTCACTTTCCTGAAGCCAAGAAGGGACGTTGCTACGATAACCGGTGGCGAGAACCACAGCGTCGATATCTAGCTTCTGACCATCTACGAGCTCCACGTGGTGACGCGAGAACTGTTTGATTGCAGGTACAATTTCTACGTCGCCGGATTTTATCTTCTCCAGAGCACCGATGTCAAGAACCGGCGTCTTTCCTGTCATGCTTTTAAGCTCCATTGGGCCGATGTCAGGCCTTTTAAGCCCATAGTTTGATAAGCTCCCTAGAACCAACCACGATAAGATAAGCAGAAGCTTGTCTACGAGCCATAAAGGTAGCCACTTCATCATCATCACTGAGATTCCAAATGTTGATTTCCCCATAATCTCCCTCGGTAAAACATGAACCTGGTCGAATTAAAAAACACAAGAACACTATTAGCTATAAAGTTTCATACAAAAGTTATGCTTTGTTTAAAAACAGAATTATCAGTTTTGTTTTGCTTACCGAGCTTCTAACGACCATGGAAGTAATTGCATTGTGGTTAGCAAGATCAAGAGAGACTTCCATGCCTGAGTTTCCACATCCGACGACAAGAACTCTCTTTCCTCTGAATTTCTCGCCGGACTTATACTCACAAGCGTGAATCACTTCTCCGTCAAACTCCGTCATAAGACCATTAATCTCTGGGACAACACGTTCGGCGTTTTCTCCCGTCGCCACCACCAACCACCGGCAAATATATTCCATCTCCTCTCCGTCTGAGGTTGTTCTAACCCTCCATAGCCCGCTAGTTTCATCAAACCGAGCAGACTCAACGCTTTTATTAAACTCCGGTTTAATATCGAACCGGTTTGCGTATGACTCAAGGTAATCGATGAACTGTCGTTTCGTTGGGTATTCAGGGTAGTGATCCGGGAAGGGCATTTTCGGTAATTGGCAGAATTTCTTGGGCAAGTGAAGCTTGAGCCTATCGTAGGTTCGTTTTTGCCACAGTGACGCTATGCAATCTGATCTCTCGACCACAACGAATGGGACTCCTTGATCATGTAGACAAGCTGCTGTAGCTAAACCGGATGGACCAGCTCCTACGATAACCGGACCGTTGACCCAAACACATCGCCGCTCTGAGAAATATTCTTCACTTGCCATGAGTCTAAACATATTCTCCATTTTCTTGAGTGAGTTTTTGAATGAAAGCAAGTATATGTTTTGAGGGTGGGTTTTGATCGATTTGAAAGTATATGTAGTGAAGTTGAATGTTAGTTTTTGTTGTATTATGAGAAATGAGATCTATTGGTTTGGATTTGGAGTGAGAAGAGGAGTGTCTATATATAGGGGTTAAGAGTTATAACGAGACTGCATGTGATTTGCGCGTTCTATGGATTTGATTATTTTATTAATGTGAATAATTTGTATGCAATATTTTAGTTAGGACCTAACTTTTGTCATATGCTTTTGCTTAAAATGCGAAATAATTTAACATTCTTTACGTTTTTTGTATAAAAAAATAAAAATATTCGATTCTTTTATTGCAAAGTGCGACTTTGATTAGAGTAAATCTCACAATAATCCTTAACTATAAGCTGTATTATTTTATCATTTCATAATCTGATTATTGATAGTATGAATTTTGATTCCCATCGGTTTTCGTTACCAAATTTACTTGAATTTTAGTGATGTGAAAGGGTTATAAATTGGAGAGTGGACCAAAAGATAATGATATGATAGATACATAACATGTACGCATCATCCAAAAAATTGATCGTATGGTCCAGTACCATGAGCTTCAGTATGATCATACTCACGCGAATGAAATTGATGAGTCTTAATAGTACGTACGTGTGATACTGATAGGTTTTTTAGATTTGTTGATCGAAATTAGAATTTGAGATGTTATTTTCTTCGTGGTGATTGAATTATATGGTAAACTCAACCTGACATGCAAATTGCTAAATTTAGTTTCATAAAATGCGGTTAAACTAAAATAAAGTGTTAAAAACGTATGAAAATAAAATAAAATTAAGCTCTAAGTGTGGAACCTAAACGACCATTGTAGAGAAACTAGAGAGTGTTTCCTTTTACTTTTATTTTTACTTTAAGACTAACCTTTTTTCTTAAGACAGATTATTCAAACTCTTCTCATTTATATTGGATTTATATAATAAATTTGACAAACTTTTTATTTTTTTTGGGCAAAACTATGACAAACTAATATTCCCTCCACCATATATGATTGTTATTTTCTATGGCCAAATAAAAGAGAGTTTGAATAACTTGTTTGTTTTAGTTTATGCCAACTATCTCCACTTAAAAATAAGCCAATAGGTTAATTACTAACCTATAGAAATCATTTAATATCTCCGAGTTAATTCAATCATTGGTCTTATAAATCCACGTGGCACGTCATGCTGACAAATACTAAACCACGTGGAGAAGGTGATGATGAGTCAAGAGCGGGTCCTAATTTTGTTGGCCCACTTTTTAATTTTTTACTCACCCGCCGACTACCTAACCACATCAAATCAATTTGCAACTTTCTTAATTTTATTATTGCAGCTATCTTTTTATTATTTTTGCAACTATATCATTCTCTTTTGTCCTTTTAAGCAATTTCAAGTTTTATATCAATTTCCACTCCCTGAGAACATTTGTATAATCTCCAAAGGGAATAGTTGGAAGTTTGTTACATCTTTTACCCCACTTGAATACTTGATTATACTTTAGTGGATCTTATTAAAAATATTAATATCACTTACATGGAAATTGGAATACACTAAATTTAGTTGAAGACTTTCATTGGAAAAAATGAAATAAAAGTTGGCACTCATTTCCTTAAATGCAATTGTATAACAACTTTTTTTGTTCCTAATAAAAAGATATGTTAATAAAATTAGCATTCATAGTATTAAATGGATCATAAACGTACCTAGGTCTAGAAACTCGTAGAATTCCTCAAAATTCGTCACATATAATATTTTTGGGAAGTACAGTATATATGCATGCATGGATGTAATCCACTAACTTTAAATTAGCAAAGATGAAAAAAATATTCATGGGGAAATGACATAGACATGTGCACGAATCGGTATTCCCATTAGGTAAGTACTAGTTTTAGTAATTAGAGTTTCATTCATCCGAATATGAAATTATATATAAAGACTTAGATCAAAAAGTAAATATCTATAAATATTTACACGATTTGGCTGTATTATTTGCAGCTATTTACATATTGTATATTTGTATGTCGTAATGCAAGTTCTACGTACTGACCCGTTTCTCCTCGTATAAAATTCTCATGTCGTAAAGTTCATATGTATTGTTGTCATGATATAAAATTGTTTGATTATTCGAGAATATGGAATCAAGCGTACGTAAAATATGAGTTATAAAATGAAAAGTAGACGTAAATTATAAATTCGAAATAGTGGAGAATTTCACTAACTATATACGCCGACATACATTCTTCTCCCACAGCTTTGTATGTACAGACAAAAAATTATTTTGTAGAGAAAAAAGCAAGTAAATCGGGCTAGTGAAAAAAGCCATTTAACAAAAAAAAAAAAAAA
>Ga0041059_1001483_pt1 | contig 18554 bp, 26 predicted proteins | sample AraColnosormetaG_FD_56232 | JGI IMG/M metagenome (GOLD analysis project Ga0041059, IMG submission 56232) | Arabidopsis roots microbial communities from North Carolina, USA - Col MF nosort | ecosystem: Host-associated > Plants > Roots > Unclassified | place: USA: North Carolina | collected...
TTTTTTTTTTTTTTTTTTTTTTTTGATGTAATCGAAAATCGCTTGAATCGTGTGAAAAGATTGTTTGAATTTGCAGAAAAATTAAGAATTTGTAGTCGAATGTTATCCTTATTGGGAAGATGCAATAATCAGATCAAACTCAATTACAAGAATCTATTGGTTTACTCTTTTTGTTTGATAATTTGTAGAGGTTTAGCTTGAGATGATATGACTAATCAGCAGGAGCAACACATTGCGATATTTACAACAGCTAGTATTCCATGGCTTACGGGAACTGCTGTTAATCCTCTCTTCCGTGCTGCCTACCTTGCAAATGATGGGGAAAGACGGGTCACGTTGGTGATTCCATGGCTGACTTTGAAGCACCAAAAGCTTGTCTACCCAAATAGCATCACTTTTAGTTCCCCGTCAGAGCAAGAAGCTTATGTCCGCCAGTGGCTTGAGGAGAGAGTCTCTTTTCGTTTAGCCTTTGAGATACGTTTCTATCCTGGAAAGGTATGACTCTCAAGAATCTTCTTTTGGGTACCAAACACATACTGCTTCCTTTCATAGAGTCGATTGTTTCATTTCCGTGTGATATAGAGTTGAATTCTTCCATTTCTTTTACGTAGTACTCTGTGACTGTGTTGTGCCAACCTTAGCAATTCAAATTTATCTTATGGCAGTTTGCTATTGACAAAAGGAGTATTCTTCCTGTTGGGGATATATCTGATGCCATTCCTGATGAAGAGGCAGACATTGCTGTCCTCGAGGAGCCTGAGCATCTCACATGGTTTCATCATGGCCAAAAATGGAAAACTAAGTTCAACTACGTCATAGGAATCGTACACACTAACTACTTGGAATACGTTAAAAGAGAGAAACAAGGCCGTGTCAAAGCATTTTTCCTCAAATACTTAAATAGTTGGGTTGTTGGCATTTACTGCCACAAGGTAAACTTCTTTCTTCTTTACAGCCACTAGGACATGATAGAGTGATTGCTCAATTATGTGAATATATCCAATGGCTGGGTTTAATTTGAGAATCAAGACAGTTTGTTGGAATGTGACCACAATTATGGCCGGTCCTTTTGATGTGAATCAGGACTTGTACCAATGATGTTACTCCTGCAGGTAATCAGGTTATCTGCTGCGACTCAAGAATACCCTAAATCTATAGTCTGCAATGTTCATGGCGTCAACCCTAAATTTCTCGAAATTGGGTTGAGAAAACTAGAACAGCAGAAGCTCCAGGAGCAGCCCTTCACTAAAGGCGCATACTACATTGGTAAGATGGTCTGGAGCAAAGGGTACAAGGAGCTTCTTAAACTACTTGAGAAACACCAAAAGGAACTTGCCGAGTTAGAGGTTGATTTATACGGTGATGGAGAGGACTCTGAAGAGATCAAAGAAGCAGCCCGAAAACTCGACTTGACGGTTAATGTTTACCCAGGACGTGATCACGCTGACTCGCTATTTCACAAGTAAGTCTCTAGTTCTTAACAGCCTCAAGATTGATTGATTTCCTTGCAGTCTATCGGATTCTATACCTTAAACTTTTCCATCTTCTATTTTCAGCTATAAAGTGTTTCTCAACCCCAGCACGACAGACGTTGTGTGTACAACAACTGCAGAAGCCTTGGCGATGGGAAAAATAGTAGTATGCGCGAATCACATATCGAACAAGTTCTTCAAACAGTTTCCCAACTGCAGAACCTATGACGATGGACAAGGTTTTGTAAGAGCCACGCTCAAGGCTCTTGGGGAACAACCATCGCAACTTACAGAGCAACAAAGGCATGAACTATCATGGGAAGCTGCTACACAACGGTTTATAAAAGTCTCTGATCTGAACCGGTTATCAAGAGCTGATTCGAACTTGTCAAAGAGAAGTGTGTTTGCGTCATCTTCGATTAGTGTGGGGAAAAACTTGGAGGATATGTCAGCGTATATTCATTTCTTGGCGTCTGGATTTGAAGCTTCCAGAACAGCTTTTGGTGCTATACCTGGAAGCTTGCAGCCCGATGAAGAGTTATGTAGAGATCTTGGTTTGTCTCTCAACACTCCTTCCCCAAATACTCGCAAGCAAGATTGACCTGTTTTTTAATTTATCTTTGTCTGCATATCATTGGGATATTTTTGTGTATAAATCAATGTATACTATCTGAATCATTCTATAGCAGCTTTGGTGTAATATTGATGATGAAAGTTAGATTTTTCATCTTGTGGAACATGTATGATGACACGAGTCTGAATTATAAAATTTAGTATATGATTCCATTAAAAGAATCAGAAGCTGTACATATCATTTCGAATTCGCATTTGTCCACTTATGTGGCCAATTGCTCATATTAGAGCCATATCTAATTGCTAATAAGAAAACCATTTAACATATGAACTATGAGTAACTCGTGTCCTGTGCATTAATGGTTTACTTTTCATGGATTTTATTTATGCATACCATTCACTTTTCTTCTAATAAAGATCTTGTGAATCTTTTCTATTTTGCTAATATTTTTGTTTTTATTATCAAAAAGATAATATAGAATCTTAATCCCACAAAAAAAACATTTACCAAGAAAAAAAGTAATTAAATATTAATATTTTAGAGAGAAAAATGGACTAGAGAATCTCTTTATGCATAAAAAAAGATTTTTTGGATAGCCGTTACTGAACGACAAATCCTTTTCAGTCTCTCCTCTTTCTCTCGACAGAGCGATTTCAAGTCTTTCTCTCATAGATTAGAACTTTTTGCGATTGAAAAAACTCTTGTCCGTTCAATTTATAGTTTAAGATAGTTATGTAGTTTAGGATCTCGTTGTTTTCTTCTATATTCTCGTTAGTTGAGGCTGTTATTTAGGGTTTTAGGTTTTGTCAATTTCTGAAAGACTTATGACAGAGTCTATTGATTTAAATCGATCAGAGTCCGAGTCTGATAACAACACCGACGACGTTACTCCTATTTTTGCAATTGATGACTCTTCAAAAGGGTATGTTTCTCTTCGTCCATCTCTTGTTCGTTCCTCAATTATATTTTGTGGTTTGGTTTATATTTGTTGCAACTTGATGAATTTGGGGGTGGGTGTTATATATATATGTGATTAAGGTTTTTATGTGTGATGATTAAGATTAGTGGGAAATTTATAATATCAGTTTTAAGTATATATGTTTATATGTCATTAGGGTTTGATCTTATGATTGCTTTGTGATGTTTGATTTGTGGTTAAAGATACAGAAGAGTGAGTGGTCCTACTAGAAGATCAACTAAAGGAGGATGGACAGCCGAAGAGGTACTTATATCTCTTGTTATGTCTTGTCCAAGTTATATAAATGTGTCACTGAAACCTTTTTTCCATCTTATGCAGGACCAAATTTTGACGAATGTTGTGAAGAAGTACCAAGGGAGGAACTGGAAAAGGATTGGTAAATAATATTTTGATGTGTTAGCCATCAATATTTGCCCTAAAACCAATATACACTATATGAGTTTTTTTTCTCTTGTCTTTGGTTTAGCTGAATGCCTTCCTGGGTCGGAAGAGAATAGGAGGAATGATGTCCAATGTCAGCACCGTTGGCTTAAGGTTCTTGATCCAAGCCTCCAAAAAGGAGCTTGGAAAAAAGAGGTAACTACTTTTGCATTCCTTTCTTAATATATGCTATGTTACGTTGTTTCATTACCTAGTGATCATATATGTCTCTTGATATTCAGGAAGATGAACTCTTAAGTGAGTTGGTTAAAGATTATATGGAGAATGATAGGCCTCCATGGTCAAAAATTTCAAAGGAACTCCCTGGTCGCATCGGCAAGCAATGCCGCGAAAGGTTTCTTACATTTTTCTTTCTTTTCACATTTGGTTTGTGAACTTGATGACAAGTCCACATTTTCCCCATAATGTTGATTATGGGTTTTTTGTTATGTCTTAGGTGGCATAATCATTTGAATCCGACTATTATAAAATCTCCATGGACTAGAGAAGAGGAATTAATTCTCGTTCAAGCACAAAGAGGAAACGGCAACAAATGGGCAGAGATTGCCAAGCTATTGCCTGGAAGGTTTGTCCTTAAAACTAAGAAAACATTGTTGTGGATTTAACTAACCTTCTTGTTCGTGAAAACTAACAGGACGGAGAATAATATTAAGAACCATTGGAATTGTTCAGTTAAGAAAAGGCTAGAGCAGTTTCCTAGTAACCTCTTCTCTGGTGTGGTCTATGGTTCTAAACCTAGTTCTGGTTTTGAATACAACTTTTTCAATCAAAGAAACACGATGGTCGAGAGTTGCATAACATCACAAATCAAGGAAGCTGCAAAGAGTCCTCAAAGGGATTTCTTGGATTTAACTTTAGGACTGAATTGGAGGAGCATTTCTTCATCCACAAGCTCTCTTAGAGGAGAAGAATCAGTCTCATCATCAGTAGACTCAGTTTGTGCAAGACTCAATGGTAAGGCTGAAATATTATCTCATTGGATACGTTCTACAATTGATCATCACATGTTAACAAGTCTTTATGTAAAAGTTTCAGCGTGTTTAGAAACTCCACAGAACAGCAACAACGATACTGTGTGCGTAAAGGAAGTGAGGGAGATGAAAGAGAGACTTAGAATGGCTGCGAGGACTTTCGACACACCCTCCATTATCTCCAAAACAAGCTCACCAGCTTCAGGTTTGAAACGGCTCAGACAAAAATACGATACACCGTTTCCAACAGATGCTCGAAGTCACATGTCAAGTGAGGAAGATCACTCAGTTTCAGCTTCTCCTTCATCCAAATACAGATTTGTGAAACGCAACACCTGCTCTGGCTCAAAACCCTTGGAGAGGCGTTTAGATTTTGACTTTCTGTGAGAAGAGAAAGTGCTTTTGATTTCTTTTTGCTTTTTAGCTTTCGTATTTAGGAATCATAGAGTTTAATAATAACTCATTAAACTTTGCTTTATTTTCCTTGATGTACAAGTAAACATAGGTTTTATGGTAGTCTTTTAATTTATTTTGTTTCCGATATATTTATCAGGAAGAAAGAGAGAAGCTTCTCTTCTTGTGTGTGGTAATTTCTCATCACCTTCCTAATTTCCTAATCCGAGTAAAAAGTTAAAAAGCCTTTACAAAAAGTTACCCTAATACATATACTTATACAAGTTCCTCTCGTGAAAAGAAAAAAGGAAGCACAATCTTTATATCTTGAAAGCATTCTCTGTGTAATGAGTCGTAAGATCCAAATCACGGCCGTATCGGCGGAAAATCTGGTCGACGGTAGAAAACCGGTGAATAAGAACGCCTTCGTTGTCTTCGACATGGCCGGGAACTATTGGAAACAGCCAATGAGGACGAGTGTCGACGAGGTCGGTGGGAATTGTCCGATGTGGGAGGATGAGCTAGAGACTGAGTTTTCGTCGGAGGAAAAAGCGACAAGCGTGATGTACGTTCAGGTTTTATGTCGGAGTTCAGGGAAGGATAAGCGCGTGGGAACGGCACGTGTGCCGGTAAAGGATTTTACGGGAGAATATGCACCGGAGGGATTTATGCACTGTTTGAGTTACAGATTGTGGGACGAACATGGTCGAAGAAACGGGATTGTCAATTTCTCTGTTAGGATTCTGCCCCAAAAATCTGATCTTAAATCCGGTCTTGTGCGTCCGTTTTGGTTACGTTAGTGTTTAGGTTACAGATCGGACACGTTTTTTTATTATTATTATGGTTTTCTCTGATTTGCATTAATTCGGTCTAGTGAAATAAACTCTGTTGGCTAATTTGTTTGAGGCAATAAAAAAGAAACATTAAAATAGATGACAATAATCAACCAAAGAAAAGTAAATAGATGAAAATTGTTATATTACAATTTGCTTATTTTTCTCATTAAATATAATTTTTTTCAGTAAAATCGAATTTACATTTAGATTTTTGGACTTGTTGTTAATATATTTTTAAGTAGTGTAACTACACAATTTAAAAACTAGATGTCTAGATCCAAACCAACAACTTTTTCTATAATAAAGGATTCTACAATTATAATTTATTTATTTATTGGTAAAATCAACCAGTGTTGATATCACAAAATTGTTGCGGTTAACGTTTATGTTAAAAAGATGTTGTGTGTTTACGTTCAAAAGATAATCCAAAGGTTTTGATTGAGACATTATCAAAAGATACGCACACCGTGACACGTAATGGGCTAGAAAACAAAACGTAATGCAGTCTCAGTATTGAAGATTAAAACGGCAAGCAGTTTCAGGTGCTTTTAGATGGGCCTAAACTAAAGAGGAAAATTGATAGCGGATACTTTAAATCAGTCTCAGTATTGAATATTAAAAAACGGCAAGCAGTTTCAGCCTTTCAGGTGCTTTTAGATGGGCCCAAACTAAAGAGGAAAATTGATAGAAATGGGTCGGATACTTTAAATCAGTATCAGGCACGAAGCGGTTTTACTCGGATAGTTACAAACGGCCTGAAGCGGTGGACTATGCATTGTGGTGTCGTTTATGCTTAACTAAGTCGTACGCTGTGTCGTTTAACTGAAGAAAGCATGTATTGCAGTCTCTGAGTAAAACTTAAAAACGGCACTGAAACTATCAACATTTATACACTTACTAGGAGATGAATGTTGTATTATTCTCTTGCTTGCTTGCTTTGGCTGCTGCATTTTTGCTGAGACGAAATAATGAATCCTCAAACCGATAAAGTGGTGAGAAGAACGACGATGGTGGCGACTGCTGTTGCTTCCTACTTTCTCTTAACCGGCGATTACGGTCCCGAACCCAACGTTCTTGATCCCGTTAGTTCCCCCATTTTCTCCTTTCTGCGAATTTGATTATTTAGTTTCCATGAAAATCTGGATAATGAAACTCGTTTCTGATTAGTTTTTGACAAAATTTGGAATCAGAAGATCGATTTAGGGTGATTCTTCTTAGTATTTATCTTCCTCTATGATACTTCTTCTAGTTGAAGTTTTGGTAATACGAATGTGGAACTAATTGCTTGATCGATCGATTGTTTGTGTTATGATTCAGGTTTAGTTATTGGTGGGTTATGTTACATCTGTTCATGTTAGTTATTGAACATTGGGTGCGTTTTCTCAGCCATTTAGGTCTTAATGGTATTTTTTTTTGGGTGTATTTGCAGATCAAAAGGAAGATATTAGCAGCACAAGATTCTGTGAAGCAATTCATCTTTGGACCAAAGGGAGAGCCATCTGGTAAAGAACCATCTGACACTGCTAAATGAACATGTTAGCTAGAAATGTTTGTCAATCTACTTTTGTGATCAACAACTATGGTTTAACCCTTTACTTTGACTTTGTTTCCAGTAACAAGTCTTAATCTCTTCCCTAGTACTTGCACAATCAAATATCATGTTGTGAATGTTTTGAATCAAACGACACCAATGTACATGCCAGATCAATCTAGAATTACATATTCACAAATCAGCACACATATCTTTCCTAAGAAAATACTATGGAGAGCCTAAGCATGAAGGAGAAATAGTCAGTTAATTCTTTGCCTTTTGAATGCCGGGTGAATGGTAACTTCCAAAGAATCGAGTTTGTCGATACTCTCTATACATTCTCGCATTCTCTTTACAACTTTAGGTATATTCGCAGCGTTCCTCGACATTCTTTCCTTGAGCTGAATCCATTTCTCTTCAGAGTCTTGCTCTTCCAACACACCAGGTACCTGTGCTTCTGCATTTAAAAGAAAAACACCGAAGATTGGTTAATACAGCAAACTGATATGAGGGGAAGATGACAAAGATCAGTGCAGGCTCTTGTGTATCTCTACAATACTATGAACTCTTCTCAAGCAAAGTCTCTTATGAACTACAACATTATTATGCGCCTATTTTCTGCATTAAATATAAAACACAGCAGATTGATTGATATATCATACTGATAAGAGAGGAAGAAGAAAAGAATCACTGCAAGCTTATGTTTCTCTACGATACTGTGAATACTTGACAAGATCTTCAAAACTACAAAAAAGACTCTAGCTTTTAGCTTTAACCTTGACAAGTTCTAGTGAGTGTAGTTGATTCATCACCAATTCTCACGAAGAGAAAAGACACATAATTTCCAGGAATAAGCCCTAAATTTAGACCTGCTTATAATTTCTCTAACCAAAAAGTGATTTCGCAAAAACCAAAAAAAAAAGGAACAAAGAAGGAACCTGCCTGCGATAGTGAGGCATGACGACGGAAGAGGATCCGACCCGGAATCGATGTTGGGGAAAACGGGTATGTGGGAAGATAGCGCAGAATCAAGAGTGTTCCTGAGATGATCCGGTAGGGTTTGCCTGTACTCGGAGATCTTCTTGGCCATCTGCTTCACATCTGACTCCAATTTCTCCAGATCTCCTTCATCCATGTCAAGTTCGGGATCTGAAGCCATTGATTCCATTGAGATTCGAGGTTCTCCGAAAACTCAAGGTTCTGTAGAAGAGATACTATGGAGGGTTTTTTCAAAATTGAGGAGCGTCTTTAACTCTGAAGACTGGGACTGTGTGATAAAATGATAATAACGTTAAAAGAGGGTGTATCCAAAACGACGTCGTTAACCTGTAAAATGAACCACTGTTTGCTTTTTCATTGCTGTTGAAACATTATCGTGGTTACAAACAAACATATGTGTAGACCCTTTTAGAGGGGAAAATAATAATTGTGGATCGAAAAACATATGCAAATGTAGTATAAGTGACGACTCTTTGGAATGTGACCGTGAGGAGTAACAGATGCAGCAATTCTCTCACTATCAAAATCCTATGGCTTCATAGCTTGGCCCCGAAGGATGGCTTAATAGTCACAGCTTCTCTTAACACAGCTTCTTGCGTCAATGATACCACCAGCTGCACACAAATTATCAAACTATATATTAACGTTTGAAAAGAATAAGAGCTCGATTTTTGCAAACCACATTAGATTCTTCATTCTTCTTCGATGCAACAACGTACCTCTCCCTTTCTGTTGAACATTTTGCCAGTTGCAAAACCGCGGCTTTCGGTCGCAGTTGGACTCACTATCTGCACAAGGGAAATGTTGTTAGTATATTTTTCTTGTTCAGAGTTTTCATTTCTTAAGGATTCAGTCACATCTTTAACAATAACAATAACACTAAAAATGTTGTGGCTTACTTCTTTTACCATGTCAATGTAAACACAAAGATAAATATCCCTACGTGGTTGATCTATACACTTCAACGAATATCAGCTAAACAAGCAAGTTGTTCTAATCTATAGTTGCTAGTGTTCTCCAAAACAACTCAAAGTTGCGCGAAGTATTTTAGACAATTTGAGTTTCAGTTGACCTAAACAAAACATTTGGTTTTCTACTAGTAATAACTTTTCCTTCTTAAGAAAACTTCTCCTACTCTTCAGAAAAAAAGAAGAAGAAAAACATGAGCTTTTCTTACCACAAACAACAACCAATCATCTGCTCTTACAGGTCGGTGGAACCACATCCTGCAAAGGGACATAAGAAAAGTAAGAAACTTTTACTCGAGGCATTGTTTTCGAAGATGGTAAAATCAAGATAATAGACGATAGAGCAGGTATGTAATTATGTGTGCGCCTGCGTGTATATATATGAATTAAGTCGTTTGTACTTATGTAGGGAGAATGATACAAACTCACACTTCGCTAAGACAAAAGAAAAAGCTTACGAGTGGTCCAGGCTAAGAGCAGCTACACTCATGCCCTCTCTCCGGTGAGGGTTTAAACTGATAGTGGCGAATATCAAATCGGAAGCAAATGCAACCACACATCTGCAAAACAATGGCGGGCGACGCATGACAATCAGATAGACTGCAAGAGATATATCATACATGTCCAAACAAACGCTCTAGTTGCCAATGTTAAGACAATCTGGATTACATTTCAACTATATCAACCGGTGATACTTAAATATCGCTGATAGGTGAATTCCTTGGAATGCTAAAGGTGAACGCTACAATAATTCAAATTGTCTAGATATGAATAAGTACCAAGTTTTTAGGCGGCTTTCTATTTAATACCACTGAAGTAGAGTTGCTCACCTGTGCAAAGCTTGATCATCATCAGAAAGTTTTCCCTTTGCTCTAAACCAATATTTTAGTCTGCAAGATGATTATAGGAAAGAAATGGTTAGTTCTTATCAGCAACCACGTAAACAACAAAATTGATTAATTCATGAGTTAGACAACTAGGATAACCTTGGAGGAGACTTATTCTGTTTAGTGGAACGATTTGGCTCACAAAATCGAATATCTATAGGGAATGGAACACTAATTTCAGTTGCAACTTGGTTTCGGTAATCCCTGAAATGAAGGAATAATTGAGAAGTGTATGACTCTGATGAGCTCTTGGAATAATAGGTCTGGCAAACTTCCACTTACCTAGGTAGCAGAGGCTCAGTAACAAGCCGTTCAAGCATCTCCTCCCTTGGTAGAAGCTGCAGTAGGTTGGGATCAAACTGACAATCATCGCAATTCATTTTATAAGCCTGAAAGTAGGAGAAATGATTTACCGTTTCAGGAGCTGGTGTATGAGGCATGGTCGACTCCTGGTGAATAAAACCTTGTTGCTTTTTCTGTAAAACCAAAGAAAAACAGAAGCTACAAGGTTTTTAACTGTTGTGTTAAAGTGTGAAAAGCTATTCGCTGATTATGACATAGTAAGAGAAACACAGAGATTCATAATGAAATATTTCAGGAATATAACATGAAACCTGAAATGACGCGAACAAGGTGAATATAGTTTTTCCTTTCTGTCTAGCATCTACACTTCTGGTGGCAAAGTTGTTGCCGTCACGTAAGCGGTTAACATCATATATGATGGGAACTGCAAGAGTAGCAAACTATGATAATTTACAAAGTGTAACAGATGTGTGAGCTTTAGAGAAATCCGGGGAAAACAGCAGGCATGGTTTTAAGGTAGGAGGAAAAGCAATTGCTTGCTTACTTGCAAAAGCACATTAAAACTACCCCTTACTATTTATATCTCCAACAAGAAGGAAATAGCAATGAAAATTATGGACTATCTTCATAGTTTCAACAGTTTTTGATGCTGCGGCAAGTGCCTGCGAAGCATAGACAGTTGTGTCACAGTGATTACTATATATTTCCATTGCCTGATATAAATAGAACATAACAAGCTACATATGCAAATGGATGATCAGCAGGGTTACTAAATACATGACGTAGCCTTACATGAGTAAATTTCATACCTGTCCAACTAATTGCCCTCCATAAACCTTTCCATAGGTTGGAGCATTAGGTGGGGTGAACCCCCGGTATACATTCAACTACAAGAAAGAAGTACAAAAAATATGAGATTCCTTGAATTTACTGGCAGAGAAAGTAATATATAAGGTAAGAAGCGAACAGAAATTTGTAGAAATGTGGAAGAAAGAATGCTATAATTCTGATTCCAAGGAATGGTGGTAAAAGTGAATGGTTAGAACTTTGATCATAAGAACTGAAATGGAACTAAATGAAGGGCAGTTAGGGGAGACTCGCACATCTAATGGTTCTAGATATAGTATGTCTTCCACAAGACAGCGTTCCTTATCTGAATCCGAGACTGACTTTATTTCAAGTAAAGCACGATGATCAGACATCAACAGCAAGCAGGTAAGCTGCAAGAACAGAAATAAAAACAGTACTCAGTATGCTATTACCATTAGCATAACATGAGCTCAAGGAAACCAAGGCCACCTAAGGAAAGTAGAGAGAATTTTTAGCAAACACCTCTGTCACAGCAACAACATCTGCTGAGTAAACATCCCCGAAAATACCTATTTGAGAATTAATTGAAGCCAATTCAATAACCATAAACAAAAATTAACACACTGACACAGAAGAAAGGCCAGAATTGAAAGATTCATCCTCTCACCATGGCCGAAGAAATCATATCGTTTCAAAGGGAACTCTTGATAGTTTTCCTCTCCGGCTGATCTCAGAACCTGAGCCTGCAAACACAAGTAAAAAATAGTTATAAATAAACACGGTGCAGTAGCCTTAGTCTATCTAACTTCCTAACCTATGGAGATAAGACAGAAGTAACTTGACACAGACACGAACCTGTCCTTGCAAGAGAAAATAAACTCCATCCACATTTTGATTTTCACGAACCACATAATCACCTCTGTCTGTGAAGCACATTCCCAAAGAAGATCACATTGTGTAAAAACATAATATCTGTCTCTAAAATCACTGCTCAAGTGCTTATACTCAAGAACACACACTGACACTGAAAACAGATCAACAAAACATAACGAAATTCCCAATCAAACTGACTTCGAGATAAGAACAAGATTAAAATCCCAGAATCACTGACCATAACCTTTGAAGACAACGACTTCGGAGATTCTCTTCAGAGAGGAACTAGGTAACCGCTGCAACAAGGTCACATTCCCAAGGAACTCGACAACTACAAACCAAAGCAACCAATCATATGAAAAATCATCCGAATCTTGGAAAAACTCTCAGTTCAACATCTCTTTCATTTCTCCGGCGATAGAACAAAGAAAAAAGATATCGGAATTACCTGATTCAGTGTTCATGACGGTGTAGAGACTGTCGAAACGTTGGCCGGCAAATTCAATCATTCAACTAAAAATATGCTGACCAAACAAATAAAAAATGCAACGAGGTAATTATCCAGTACCCTTGGGTATACGATAGAGTCTGTGGACACCGCTCAGATGCAGTGCTGACAAATTTAATGGGCCTATAGCTAAAAGCCCAAATTTGTTGGTCCTAAATCCTAATACGCTGTCCTATAGAAAACAAAAGTTTCTTCTACACTCAGCACAGATCCGACCCGACCCGACCCGACCCGACCCGACAGCTTCCGAAGACGAAATTTCTACATTGCACGTCTTTCTCCGCTAGTCTCGAGGATGCTAATGGAATCTTTCGAGCATCTATGGTGACTGGTGAGTAGATTCTTCTTGCCCACAAGTTTCTTTCATTGTTTCGTCTTTACGAACTATGGTTGACTTGAACATTTCGTAGATAACAAATTCCACTTGTCTTCTCTCTCTCTAATTCGTGTCTTCTTCAGCGCCAAAAGAAATCACTTGATTGTTAAAAATTCTTCTTTTTTTATTTTAGAGTAGTTGGTGGTGGTTTCGGACACAAATCTTGGAACACAAGCTTGATCCGACCAGCTTATGATTATTCTGTCTTTATTCTTAGAGCCTCTTGATCCACACTGACTAATCTCGTGTCAGTGGGTTCTGGTGGAGTACTCCGATCCCATCGCCAGAAAATTCAACAGAGGATGCTTGCTTGCTTCATAGGTTCTCATGTCGATACTGTGTTGTGTTCCTGTACTTGAATGTGTGTACTGCTTGGGTTGTACCCATTGGTTGTGGAAGAAATGTTTATACTCAGCAGGTCACGAGAGTGAGAATTGGGGATTAGCTACATCTGATGAGTTTGAGCCTATCCCTAGGATCTGCCGCTTGATCTTAGCCGTCTATGAGGAGAATCTTCATGACCCTATGTGGGCACCTCCTGATGGTTATGGGATTGATCCAAATCATGTTATTCTGAAGAAAGACTATGACCAGACTGAGGGTCGTGTGACGCCTTACATGATCTACTTGGATCATGAGAATGGTGATGTGGTCTTGGCTATTAGAGGGCTGAATTTAGCTAAGGAGTGTGATTATGCTGTTCTTCTTGATAACAAACTTGGGCAGACTAAGTTTGATGGAGGTTATGTACATAACGGGTTGTTAAAGGCGGCCATGTGGGTTTTTGAAGAGGAGCATGTGGTTCTAAGGGAATTACTCGAGGCAAACCCGAGCTATTCCTTGACGTTTGTTGGACATTCGTTAGGAGCAGGGGTTGTTTCTTTGCTTGTCTTATTCGTGATTCAGAACCGGGTTAGGTTGGGGAACATTGAGAGAAAGAGGATTAGATGCTTTGCTATTGCTCCTCCAAGATGTATGTCTCTCCATCTAGCAGTGACATATGCAGATGTCATCAACTCTGTTGTTCTACAGGTATGATGATTGTATATATCAGCCTCTATTGACTCGTTTAGGTGACTCTTCTGATCCATTTTACGTGCTGCTCTGGATAAACCAGGATGATTTCTTACCTCGGACTACCACAGCTCTGGAGAATGTCTTCAAGTCAATTATCTGGTAATGAAACAGTATGAAATTCAAAAGCAGTTATTATGTTATAAGCCTAAGTTTAGACGATGAAAAACATCTCATGCTCTTGTATAAATCTTAAACCTTCAGCTTGCCATGCTTGTTGTGTCTCACATGTTTGAAAGATACATTCACATTCGAGGAGAGGAAGCTCAAAGATGCAAGGCGTCTATATGCTCCTGGTAGGTTATACCATATCGTCGTGCGCAAGCCCTTGAGGTATTTATACTTTATGTTTACTCATGTGCTTCAAAATCGTTTTCGTCAACTCGAAGACACGGGTTTCAAAGTGAAAACCATGCCCTTGGTATACAGATTAGGAAGATATCCACCTGTTGTGAGAACAGCTGTCCCAGTTGATGGGAGATTTGAGCAGATTGTTCTCTCCTGTAATGCAACAGCGGATCATGCCATCATCTGGATTGAAAGGGAATCACAGAGAGCTCTCGATGTGAGTACCTTGAAATGTGTTTTGCTTTTTGTGACTGCTTCAGCTTTTGGAGATGGTGAGTTCTGACAAACGCACTTTCTTTGTGGTGAAATTTTTTAGTTAATGGTGGAAGAGGACCAAGTTATGCAGATTCCGGTGGAGCAGAAAATTGTACGCCAGAAATCAATTGTTGAGGATCATGACGAAGAATACAGAGCGGCTATAATGAAAGCAGCTTCTCTGAACATCCCCATGTCTCCATCGCCGTCTTATGGAACATTCCATGATACAGAAGAAGGAGAAAGCTCTGCAGGATCAGGCATGGAAGGATCCCCTTCCGGGTGGTCCTTCAAAGGAATGAGAAGAAAATGGGATCAATTCATAGATTGCCATTTTCCTGTAAATGACAACAGTGAACATATGATCTTCAAAAATCAGGAATCTCAAGCTTTGTTGTGTGGTCAAGAAACATGAAAATCTTGTTATAGGTGTAAATGTAGAAAATAGGATATAGAATCAGAGAAGCAAAGTAGATGAAATTCATTATTGAGAGATTTAAGAATTTCTTTGTTGTTATAGCTCTTTTTGTGTGTAACACAGCCTGTAATGTTGCTAGCAATTTCTTCTGAAATATCAATGGACATACCACTTATATTGTTCTATACACTATTCATCTTACAACTTACAAGCTCAGTTTACAATCTTGGTTTTGATTCCCTCCAACTTAGCTATGCTGAATTGGTAAACCCAAGCCAAGACGTTCTTATTATATGTAACCAGGCGCTAATAAGTGTTTTTAGTAGCATGGTGGAGGACTATATATATTCACTCGGGGTTGGTCTCTTGTGTCCCTGGAGCCAAACCAAGATCCGGAACGGCTTCACCTGCAAGTGAAAGTAACCCCAGGTTATAAAACCTTGAGAAGACACTAAATTCCACTAGGAGAATATGAAACGGAAGCTATACCATGCATTCGTTTGAGGAATCTCTCAAACTCTTTGAAGTTTTGAGACTCCATCAGAGTTGGGTTAAGCCTCAGGTAAGTGAAACATGAAAGGTGGCGACCATCAGGATCGGTAAGGGGCTTTGCGTTTTCAAGTATCTTGTTGTAACCTTCTCTGTCATAACAAGGAAGAGCATTTTCACTAGCAACAGGTATACTAGCATCCCAAGCAGCATTCAGCACCTGAAAAAATTAACAATGGAAAGAAAAATTTGGCAAGTTAAGATTTTGGCCTAAACAAATTAAAGCCAATCACTTGTATAAGTTGAAGAAGTTTTGACCTGCCAAACTAGACCTTCTGGATCTGCCAGAGCCTCTGGGAAATCCTCATGTTGATCAAGTGTCCGTAACTCCACACATGTGAAGTTGAGAGCAGCATCATGTTTCTTAAACATTGCAGCTATTGGACCATAGCCATCACGGTTTGAGGAGTTGTAGAAGCCAGCAGTGAGTTCAGCAGCATGACTAGCTGTTTTATACCACCAGTGTATACCTGAGAGCTGATTTCCAAAAATGGATAGACAAACAAATGGTTCTATCAACACAAGCCAGAAAAATATAGTATAATATAGTGCACTAGCCCCATCAATAGAGCTTTGTTTACCTTTGCAGCAATGCAAGTTCCTTCGAAAGCCAAATTTGCCATAGCAAGAACACGATCACCATGGTCAATCAGAACTCTTGAGTACCAATTAAGAAAGAATCTACCATAGTAGCTGTCATAATCGCCTCCATCGCGAAAAAATCCAGTCCCATGTGGTGTTGAATTATAAGTCTCTGTGTTATCAGGTCCTCTGCCCCAAAAGCTGTGGCCTCTTACTTCTGCAGCCTCCTTTAAGCTATTCATCAAATATTTATCATAACACTGCGCAGATAGGACAGCACAGCAGAGAAGATATATCGGTAAGTAAACTAATAAATTAGTTGTCCAAATAGCAATGTAAGATAATAATGTAATTTTGTATACGCTTATGATGCGTCAAAAAGATTACCTGGAATTCACCAATACCAGGGTATTTCCACCCAAATTGTGCAGGGTATGAAGGATACCTCAGCTCCCCACATGGACCTAGTCCAACTTCAATTTCAGGGATGATTTTCTCCTCAAAGAATTCATCAAATTCCACACGAAAGCTTCTCATGTAATCAAAGTAAACCTACATAACAAGTGATTTCATAGAGTCAGTAAACACTTCTTATTACAGATCAACTTCTCATTCTTCCTACTACAACTCGCTGCAGATTACATTCTTCGAATGATAATTTGCTACAGATTTTTTAGCATGGAGTAGTAGAAAGCCATACCTCAAGAGCAGTCCGTCCTCTTAAAACACGTTGCTTGTCAATTCCCCAAGTAAGGCATTCAGTGTTACGCCTGCCAGCACTGTCAGTGAAGTAGATGTCAGGATTGCTTTGACCAATTTCTCTCACCCACTCAGGGATTTGTATATGCACATCATCTCCAACATTGCCTCCACATTCGTGAAACGACATAACAACCTGAAGTCAATTCAAGTCAAGAACACTTTAAAAAGGTTCATCCTCAACTCTGCATATCTTTCACTAAACTGAACTGAGACTCATCGATCAAATAACATTACCTGAATCTTAAGTCCAAGCTCACGAATCATCTGAAAAAGTTTCTTGTAACCACTCCAGTTATAAACCTGTGGTGTATGTGACTCAACAATTCCCCACCAGCAGTCAACCATAACACCATCAACATTAACCGACTTTAAAGTTCTTAACTGATCCAAAAGCTCCTCCGGTTCCACCACTTCCGAGTTCATATCAATCACTCCCAGCTACATCATTCAACAGCCAAATCAACCAAACACACACACAAATCTCTAGCCAACAAAAATAAAATCAAAAGAAGACTCACTGGTAGCATAACATATACAGGAACACACGCTGTGCCAGCAAAATCACGCTCTTCGAAATGCACAATTTCTTCATCAACCTAACAAAACGAAGAGTAAAATTGATTCTGGTCACAAACGAGTGAATCATCCAAATGAAATTCCACACTTACGAGCTGATCAGTAGAATCGTCGTCGTCATCAATTGGAACTCGATCTTCCTCAGTACTCTCTGCTCTCAGTTTCACCTTCGCGAGAACCAAAGGCCTAGCACCGGAAAATGTAGAAACACCACGCCAATCTCCAACGCTGAACGGTAACGAGCTCCGAGCCGATACTCTCGTCGGAGCTCCAAGCTTCACGCTCACTGGAATTACACTATGATTCAACCTAATCGCCATCACTAAACCAAAATTATCTCAAATTCAGTTAAAATTGGATTTTCGTGGAATGTGAAATCAAAAGCCACGTGAAGGCTTATTCATGGGATCCAAGAATCATTGGTTGGTTCAAATCAATTTTGAAATCCTAAAAAAGTTTTCAGGATTCACTCAGATCCGTTGAGTACAAAAGGGTTTTGTCTTTTACCACTTTTTTTCTAATCCACGTGGCGTGACCTGACACGTCAGATAAGTACGCGCGTTGCAACTTTATCAAGGGGCTTTTGTGAATATTACTATGGGCTTTTCAGAATATATTATTGGGCCTGTAAAGTCACGTCACTAAAAAAAGTAGTTTATCTACATCAAATGTGTTTATTATTTAATAACTTTAGTGTGTTGTTGTACTTGCACGAGTGTATATGAATTTAGAATAATACTATCTTAAACAATCGGCTAAGCTATTTATAATCTGTAAGATTGATACTAACGATGTAACATTAATGTATTAATCCGAAGACAGTCGTGCATTGTAGTGGCAAATGTTGTATGTCAGATGTGTCGCGTCTGTAATCAATGCGCTACGTCTCTCTGTCTTAACAAAATCATTGAAGCTTTAAATTTGAATTTCATTATTTTACAATTGCATTTCTCTCGTAAGTCGTAACTTTCATATTCATTTTTTGAAGATTTTTTAAGGATAAAATGTGAATTACTATTACCAAAAGAAACATTGTTATTTACTTTGGGACAGCTTCTAGATATGGACC
>Ga0041059_1001484_pt1 | contig 18542 bp, 14 predicted proteins | sample AraColnosormetaG_FD_56232 | JGI IMG/M metagenome (GOLD analysis project Ga0041059, IMG submission 56232) | Arabidopsis roots microbial communities from North Carolina, USA - Col MF nosort | ecosystem: Host-associated > Plants > Roots > Unclassified | place: USA: North Carolina | collected...
TTTTTTTTTTTTTTTGCTTCTTTCGTCATCTTTAATAGATTTTCCGCGCATTTCCGTAGGTTTCGCATCTCATTCAAATTTTCGGTTCTGTTCAATTGGAGTATTTCGGTTCGGTTCGGTTCGGTTCCAATTTGGTTTTTCTTTTTTTCTTTGTCGGCAATTATTAATAAAAGTTAAATAAATAAACAGTTTAAATTATCAATATGTTTAAAATGTGTTGTTTGTATATAACTTATATTTAGTGAAAATTATAATCATTAAACATGGTTTAGTCGGTTGAATTTCTCAAAATTTGGGTTTGGTTAGGTTATGTTTGGTCTATTTGGTATGAGATTCAAAATAGGATCAATCTTCATGGTTTTGAAAATGTGTTTTGAAATTGGATTTCATGAAAATACTACTCAATGGAAAAAAATATGAACTTGGTTCAAAGAGCAAAAGGGTGAATGATCAAAGACTGATTGTGTTTCTCCTGATTAATCTTGTCTCTTAATGTTTTATCAGATACTTCGTCACAAACCAAATATCATATAGAGAACTTGAACAGAAAGCTTATATTATATCAAAGGCCAAAAGATTCGATTTAAGATGTTTCTTGATTCTTCAAGAAAGAAAAACAAAAGAGTTATATTGAGGTCTGAAATCTTACACTAGAGCTTATTGCAACTGGACAGAGAAAATGCAAGATAAAGAGAATTTATATATATAAAAACAACCATAAAGATAGAACTTGAACCAATCCTATGGTGTTAAGAGCTTAAAATCAGATCAATGGTGATGAAGGTCGCTGAAGTAGCTGTTATCTTTCACATAGGAAAAGATGTTTCTGAGATTTCTTCTTGTTGGTTTTTATCACCAAAACATTTTTTGGACCAACCTATGTGTTGTTTCTTTTCCAAGAACATTGTTTGGTTGTGTTGGTGAATGGAAACTGGATTCAGGACTGCATCTAGCTCACCACAGGATGCTGCTATTAGTCCTGGATATATACAAGATTTGTAATTTGTTTTAAATTGCTGAATATCTTTATTAGATCATAGTTTTGAGGTTTTATTTGAAATCATGACAAGAACTCTGACCTAAGAACAGAGGAGATACTTTCCTGGGTCTCGATTTGTACTCGGGATGAAATTGAGCACCGATGAAGAAAGGGTGGCTTGGAAGTTCAACAATCTCCATGCGCTCCCCAGTTTCATCTTTTGCAGCAAAAGAGAGACCAGCCTGTTCAAGGCTTGCAACCATATCAGGATTCACCTGCAAGAAACCAGTTAGTAGTATCAAGAAATGGCCAAGCTCTAAGAAACCAAAATGTGTATTCAAATATCCGTACCTCATATCTATGGCGATGCCTTTCATCGACAAACTCTTTGTTCCCATATCTGTAAATATAGTTTACATAAGTAGTATAGCAATGGCAGAGTGATTAAGATCAAAAGATGGTTTCTTACAGTCTTGCAGATTTGCTTTCCTTGTCATGGAAATAGGCTCTTCTCGAACCTAATCGCATTGTGCCTCCCATATGAGTTATGGAGCCCTCAGGCATGAATATGATGCATGGATGTTTGGTTTCAGGTTCAAACTCTGTGCTATTTGCATCAGGCAAGCAGAGAAGTGAGCGTGCAAACTCGATGACAGCGATCTGCATCCCGAGACAGATACCGAGGAAAGGGATATTGTTTTCTCGGGCATATTTTGCTGCAAGAATCATCCCCTCCACTCCCCTATCACCAAACCCTCCAGGGAGAAGAACTCCATTTGCGTCCTGATGAACCAATATGCTATGTTATGACTTATGAATCATCAGGCTTCTCAAAGATTGCCAAAAAAGTTAAAACAAACCTTCAGTAACTTCCAAGCAGCCTCATATGCGCGTGAATCCTGCCCAAATAAGACACAATTCTGTCTCATAGTATTCAAGAAGAGGCAAATTAGGATGAATGTAATTAATCAGACTTGTTTACCTCTTGCTTCTTGGTCTTTTCGAGATCACACGATGGAACCATATCAACTTCAAGCTTTTTGTGAAAAGCCACAGAAGCATGGAGGAGGGCCTAAACAATTAGCAGGGTCATTAAACCAGACCTTGTGATGTGCATGAGAAAGTGATGTATAAGTTTACCTTCAAGACAGAGAGATAGGCATCTGATAGATCTGTATATTTCCCCACGATAGCGATTCTCACCTGTAAAACATTTACTTGGATGTCAAGAAAGAGACATCGAGGCTACAAAGTATACAAATCTTTCGCATTTGAGACTTACGGGTACATTTAAACCGTCACTAATTTCTACCATTGATGCCCATTTCTCTAAAGAAGGTTCTTTAGCAATACCAGAAAGGTTCAGGACTTTTGAAATTGCTTCATGAGCCTTCTGCTCCTGTTTCAAGAAACGAAAACAAGTGTTACCTCTGATGATTTTTGTAAATTATTAAAAAAATCATCGCGGTAGTTGAAAACTCGTACCTTGAGCAACAGAGGAATGTGCCAGATGTTGGGAACATCACAGAGAGAGAAGATGTTCTGAATCTGAAAACATCAAGTGCGGAAGCTGATTAACCAATATTTGAGGGAGAAAAAAAAGACAAGGGAGAACTAAGCACAAGATGCATCATACCGGAACATAGCAAAACCGAGATAGCTTTGCTTTTACATTCTCTTCAAGTGCCTATAAGCAAAGGAAAACAGAGTTCTTATAATGTAACGAGGAGATAGAGACCAAGATGAACAAATTAAAACCTTTGTGCTCCGACAAGCTATGATATTAGGTGTCAAACCAAAGCCTCGTAGATCTTTAATACTGTGCTGTGTTGGTTTTGTTTTCTGAAATAAGAGATTTCGAAACAAATGAAGTTTCTCAAACACATATATACACTTCATTTCTAGAAATATATAAACAAACCTGTTCACCAACAACACTGAGCACAGGCACGAGGGTGACATGGATCAGACAGAAATTCTCACGGCCTACACTGTATGATAATTGGCTAAGTGCGTCAGCAAAAGGCCTGGATTCATTATCTCCTGCAAACACAAAGATTTCTCTGTTTTATATAGAGAAGAAGCAAACAAAGAAAATCGAAATTCTCGGTGTTAATATTACCTATAGTTCCACCTAACTCAATGATGCAAACATCAGGAGGACCTTCTTTTCCATCGACAGGAATCATTGCAACTCTCTCCACCCATTCTCGGATTGTATCAGTGACGTGAGGAACAATCTAATATCAATTACCAACCAAAACTTAAAACTCAAAGTTTATGATGACAAAATAGAAATATTGAAACTTTCATTTACCTGAACAGTTTCCCCTAAGTAATCTCCTTTCCTCTCTTTCTCCATCACATACTGTGACAAACAACAACAGCAAAGGTACTTTAGTTATGGGCTTGTTGCAGATAATATCAAAGATAAACATTCTGTAGTTACCCGCTGAATCTTCCCGTAAGTGATATTGTTATCTCGAGTTAATGTTGTATCTAGAAACCTCTCGTAGTTTCCAAGATCAAGATCCACCTTTTTTTGCAAATCCATCAAAAACGTTTTCAAGTGTTTGAATACAAAAGGTAGATAAAACACAGGCAAGTTGGTTTTGTTTTTACCTCACTACCATCGTCCAAGACAAACACTTCTCCATGTTCGTAAGGGGATATGGTTCCAGCATCATAGTTCAAATACGGATCTAGAGATATAAAAAAATGGCTTTAGGTTGAGTGCCCCACAAGTAAACATCATATACATTTTGAACTCAACGAAAGAAAGATACCGATTTTGATACAAGTAACGCGAAGACCACAAGACTGAAGAAGGACACCAACACTGCTTGCAGTGATTCCTTTCCCTAATCCACTCACAACACCTCCTGTTACAAGTACGTACTTCATCTTCTAGTTTATACCCTGAACAAACGTCACCAAAACCAGATTATAAGAAAAAGGTATATATAAGAGCTCTTATACAATAAATACGACCAATTTCACAGAGACGGCAGAAGAATGTAAGTACAAGAGACATAGATGGGAAACAAAAAACTGAGTGTAAGAGAGAGAGGGCTTAAGAGAAAGAAGAAAACTCAGAAATGAGAAAACTGAGAAGCTTTGAAACAGAGGAACCCTGTTTATTAAGTAAAATCTCTGTTTGCGTATAGTTTAATATTAGCGGGAATAAAAACCAACATTTGGGTTTATCTTACCAAAATATTTCAGAACTGTTTTGTGGGCTTTGAGAGAAGAACAATGGCATCAATATATAAGAGAAGAGAATCAGTGGGCATGGCCCTTGGCTTTCAATGTCCATAGAAGAAAACAAGCACGACTTAATTAATTAAAACTTTAAATATATACCTTTAAATTTAATATTATGAGAGTGGAAAAACTAAATATATTTAAAATTAATGTAAGAATATAACTACTTTCTATGGTGATTAAGATTTTCTTAAGCAATATGGTTATTTGTATTAAACCATTAAATTATCTTTTTATGATAATTAACTATATATACTAGAAAATAACCCACGCGTCGTTCGAGTTTATGTTTAGTCTATTTTGTTTTTTATCACATTTTGTAGTGTTTATAATAGTGTTGTTGATGTGTCACCAGCAACTTTCAAGTTTATTAAGATTTTCTTAAGCCATATAGTTATTTGCATTAAAATATCTTTTTAATGATGTTTGTATATCTATTCTAAAGTATTAGACCTTTTATGAAATAAATATCTACAACATATATAATGATGGTGGATTTGAGAAGAATGGCCAACCAGACATGTGTTTAACACTTTTGCCTTTTTTATATTAAATATCTAGTTATCATTTTTGTCATCTTAAATTTTTAAAACCTAAAGATAGAACCATAGAAAGTTCTCGGAAAGTTTGTGCTAAAGATAGAAACTACGATAGCACAAACTATTATGTAATGTCCCATCGTTTCGACACTTTCAATCGCCCTTTGGAAACTCTTGATGTAAGCTATTGGGAACTACAAAAAAAGTTATTCGACCATGAAAGTAGATTATGGGTGCAAATGATTGTGCGTAGATGAATGATTGGAAACAATCTGAGTTGAGAAAGATGAAAGTGTTGAACATATGGTGACAAATAGATGCCAATTTTGTTTAACATACTTTTTTCATCTAAATGTACAACTATTTGCACCCCATACTTGTTGGTGTTATTCCATGTTTGGGCAAAGATTAATCTATGGTGAAATAGACATTGAGCTAAAGGCCCAAAAGTAAACCTTGTTTTCACTTTATAGCTAAGATTACTCATAGCCTATTGGCATTCTTGAATAAATCGTTCCTTGATCTTCTCTTGCTTGTTTTTGTATCGTCTTACAATTGCACATATCTTTCATATACTATCAAATTTGTAAAAAAAAATCGAAATCTTCAAAAACAAGTGAATAGGTTGTTAAATGTCATGTTTGAAGTTTAGCAAATTTCCCATATTATCTCATTGGTTTGGTGTTTGGACATATTTGTGTTCATATTGCAGTAGAATGAAGCATGTGGTCATACTCTTTAGTACTAAAAAATTATATGTTTGTAGATTCACGTATGTTATTAGTTTTCAAATCCCTACATCATATTATCATTTTTTTTAATTATTTTTTTGGGTCAAAACATCATATTATCATTTTTAAAAATTGATTTTAAATTATAAGTGCCGAGGTTTAAGGTAATGAAATCGAAGAAACGTTCAACACACCAAAGATCTCTCAAACTGAAGATTTTATTAGAAGATTTGTCAGAATTTCTCCCTCAAGCAGTCTTCTTTATATCTCCTCTATAGCTCAGATTTTTTTCCCATTCATTCTTTTTTACATTGTGCTCAACATTTGAAGCAACATGCGCAATGGAACTGGAAAGTTTCTAATTTAGATTGGTGTTCACCAAACTCTTGTTCCTTCTGTATCAATAAACACATCAAGAGATAGAGAGAGATTCAAGCTTTCTTAGCTCTTTTAATTGAAGCTTTATTGATTGCATCAGAGATCTCTCTCCGTCTTTTTGCATTGTTCTTGTTGATCTCTCCAGTTCCAGTATTGTTATTGTTTTGAGCGTTTGTTCCTCCAGAGCTTTTGTTAGCTGCTTTCAATGCTTCTTGCACAAACACCTTCAGTCTCCACAATGTAACGTCAGTCTGTTCACAAACAAGAGAGGAAACCGTTAAAACCTGAATATCTGATGCAAAACCACAAAGAAATAAGGAAGATTTTGGTGTTGACCTGAACATCAATGTCAAGCTCGACTTCTGGTGCTCCAGCCGGGAAACTCGGGTTGCTCTCTGAAACCATTTTTAACGCCTTAGACAGATCCTCAGGTGAGAGACGACCTAGAGCTGCAGAAAGTCCTTTCTTTTCTTGAGTGGACAGTTTTCTGTTTATTTCCAAAACCACACCAAAAACTCGGTTACGAACCCTTCATTAAGGGTAAAAATGATCAACAGAAGAGGTTATTTATACCTGCATCTCTGAACTACTGATTCCCGGAGTTTCTCCAGCTGCAGATCAATCTCATATAGCTAAAGATACGTACAAAGCAAACTCATCAACCCACAGCTATAATAAATGGCCTGAAATGAAATAGATCAACAGCTGATAATTGGTTTTGCATTTGCTTACTTCGTTGCTTAAATCCCTAGCCATTTCCGCTTGTGCAGCCTCCATTGTAAGCTGCTTATTGGCATGCTTCTCCGCTTCTTCGTCTACTTGTTTCTTTTCCTGTTCATAACATCACAGTTAACACATCACTGATATTACAAAGACGAATACTTGGAAACTGAACATTTGGTGTACCTCCTCCACAAGTTTAGGCATTATCAGGAGCCATTTCTCCTCAAATTTCTCCAGAAGAGATTCAGCCATCACATAAACATCTTCTTTTTCTTCATTGTATCTCATCGCGTTCTTGAAAACTAGTCTAACATCGGCATATATCTCCCTGACATTGCTATACTCCGAACTCTCCATTTTTTTTTTAATTGTTCCCAAGTCCATTGGCTTCTCTATAACCTGTTAAGTAATGAACAGAAGCTATGAACATTTTTCAAAATCGCTCATTTCAGCAAAATTCCATGTAAACATGGAATATTTAACCCACAGTATATTAGCAACAGTTTGAATCTTTACCTTGTAATAATCATGTAGTCCAAGTCCTTTAACATCAACAGGCTCCAAGAACGGCCATGCCCATTTATGTTGAGCAATCTAAGAGGTATAAGAAGATGAAAGTTTTAGATGCAGCAAACACTGAGTAAACAATATAAATTTGGTAAACTAAGGACGCATTAAACAAAGTAATCTAAGATCCAGGCTTTCGATTTTCGTCATAATCTGAGAATAGTATCATAGAGACAAAGAGGGTATATTTTTCTTGCTTGCCTGACGAAACATTGTTGCAAATTGACGCATAAGGTCAGGGCTGGAAACATGTTTTCCCTTTGATTTTTCTTTCCCGGCCGAGTTACCCTTCGAGTTGTTTGGTTGAGAAATAGCGATCTTCTTCCCGCCCGAGTTACTCTTAGAAGTGTTAGTTTGAGCAGCTCCATCTTTTGTAGAGTAAAAGTGTTCGACCTCCACAACTTTTTGCTCAAGCTGCACTCCAATATAGGGGTAAGAGATTTGAAACCAAGAAAGTAGCAGTGCCAAGTGAAAGCAATTGTCACCTGATTCACTCTATCTGTTATCTCATCTACGCAAGTCCCAAAATTCTCAAGCTCACTTTCTCCATTTCCATTGAAAACTGCAAGCTCTGTATTCTCGACATCGCAGTTTGGAACAAGCACAGGTTCTTCCTAAACAATGACAGAAACTCATCAAAAAGCTTCAAGACAGCACAAACCTTAAAAGAACAAACATTTTTGAGTTAACTAAACTTCAAAATCGAACACAATCCTCTGAATTGCATCTTTCTACAATAATTATAACTGAGAATTGAGTCTCTATACCATTCTAGTTACTCAAAAGAGTTTAAATTGAATAAAGTTTGACACTTTATGATAACCCTAATCTAAAAAATTGGGAATTGTCAACAAAAACAACTAAGCTTATCGAGACGGAAGCAAAGGTAAGCCAAAATGTCAAAAGTAAGGGTATAGAATCAACAAAGGAAAGTGATTGCAACTATAATCAGGAAGTAATAATAAGCTTATGTACCTTGACATGTACAGACATTAGAGAAGAGTAGTGACTCACGAGAGCTTTTTCGAAGGATCAGAAGAAAGACAGAGGTCGGAGGACGAAGACGGAAGAGACAGCAGCTAACGCTTTGCTCCGGTTTAGGGTTTAGAACGAATAGGCTTTTCAAAAAACTTTAACCTTTTTATCAATTTGGGCTTCTCTGTTCGGCCCATTATTCAACCAACATTCCAATTACGCGGTTTAATTTTCAACAACCAGTTAAAATATTGGGTTGCATCTTCCATTTCTAAAAATAGTAATATAGTAAATTTTTATTCTTGATAATGTAAAATTGACTTTTATTATAGTCTTTTAGTTTGGTTCTGAAAAGAAGAAAAAAAATCATACTTGAAATCATCTGAAATATCACACATATAATGAGTTTAATTTATTTATTTTGGTATAAATTAACTTCTTTTTTGTGTGCAAAAGTATAAATTAACTAAAAGATCATTCTAACACTTCCTTAATAAACGATACAAGGCATGAAATATTTCAGTAACATCAAAAGTTTGAAAATATTTTCCTACATCGTCAATTGAATTAAAATAAAAAATGTCTTACGGTAGTTGTAGTTAAATTGCCTATAAATCTATTAAAAAAAACATAACAAGAAAGTTGCAGATGTCTCTCCCCTTGGTTCGAAAACTATGAGGCATAAATCATCTTTTCTCATCAAATTTTGAACTTGGGAACACAAAAACAACATCAAAAATAATACTATTATCTAGAAGAGCTACAATGGGTCTATAAATTCATTTAAATACTAAAAACTCTATCCCACAATTCTTTTGCATTTTTTGGTTTCTTGGCGTGGCAAATGCCATTAATGTATACTAAGTTACTAACAATAAATAACACTCCATTTTAAAATACTTTTAAAACATCTTTTTGATTGACCGTCATAGAAAATTATGAAGACATATCATATCGTTCAAATGTAGTATAGATTCAACATCCAAGAAACATGCAATGTTCGAGCAACGAAATATCTTTTCTTATTAATTCGCAAATCATTTTATATATATTTTGTCAAGATTCTCAATTCATTTGATTATCACACACGTACCTAACACTGATAATAAGCTAATGGTCAAAATGTGGAGACACGGATTTAGTATATTCAAATGTTATCATGTACCTTCTTCGTCAGACCGCCTCTGTATTAACATCCCAACATGTTAGTCACTACTTCTCCACGCCGACATAGACGTGCTTTCCACTTCTTCCCCCATCTCTATATATTCTGAAAATTCTAACCCTAAACCCTAAAAATCAAACCTTTTCCTTCATCATCTTTAGTACATCGTCTTAAGATTTCTGACTTTGTTATGTCTCCTCCAGCATTGGTTGTGTTTGAAGATGGTTTAACCCAAAAATGGAGCAACGACGAGTGGCAGGGTTTCAGCGTTTATCCCGGAGAAAACCCTAACCCTAATATTAATTTCTTGGTGCAGAAGGCGACTCTGCAGAACCAGATGACTGTCTCTCGCCCATCGCTGAACGAAGAGAGCTTCAGAATGGTCTTACCTCTGGCAATGTCTCCGCCAAGAGACAACGCTGTGCCTCTTCCTGTTCTTCCTGAGCCGATGATGAAACCACGGAAGAAGCTTAGCCACCAAGAATCCATGCTTTCTCTACGAAAATCTCGGTATCCCGAGAAAAACTTCTACCAAGAAGAAGAAAATTTCAAGTGCAATGCGTTCTGTTTATCCCTCCCCGGGTTTGGAAAAAGACCTGTGCGATCACCAAAAAGCGAGGACTCTATAAAGAAGAAAATGATCAAAGCGTCATCATTCTCAAATTCCACTGTCTCACTAAGTGCCTCGCTAGAGAAATTCGAATGTGGATCATGGGCTTCAACGACAGCTCTAACCCGCGAAAACGGCAGATTGTATATCGATCTACCGGTGGAGATGATCAAATGTGGCGGTGGAGATGTGCAAGAACCAGTGAGTTCTGGTTTCTTCTTTGACAAGGAAACAGGAAGTCTAGCTTTGAGAAGCGTTCTAAAGAAAAGCAGTTCTCTGTCTGGAAGACAATTAAGGGATTTGGCTGAGACATCCCCGCAACGCCGTGTCAGATTCTCGACCACAACCTCGGATTCGTGCCCAGCTTCGCCGCGAACATGTATTACCCCAAGACTGTTGAAAGCTAGAGATGACTTCAATACGTTCTTAGCAGCACAGAACGCGTGAAACACACACAAAATAAAAAAAACAGAGCACTAAGACTTTGCAATAATAAATGATCGGTCTGTATATATCAATGGAGTGTGTGTGTTTATCTTCTGTTTAGATTTGAGTCTCCTCTACGTTAAAAAATCTCGATGAAAGACACTAGGAGCATTTGAAAATACGATCTTCTTATCTTCCCTTTAGAGTTAAGATCTCTTTCTGCTCTGCTTTGTTTTCCTCTGTTTTCTGCATAATTCTTCATTTTTAAGAATGGGAAAAGTACACAAATTTTTCTTTCATTTAAAAAAAAAGATTGGTACATACAACAGAATATAGAATAATCGGTAAATACTAAACCTCGTACATTCTACAAATCCTGTTCCAAATTGATGGAAAGGAAAGTGAAAGGAGGCATGTGTAGAGTATTTTTACAAGACGAAAACTTCAACGTCAAGAAAATAGATTGGGTTAGTGATTCACCTATAAAAACCATAGGTATGAATCTTGGACGCAGATCCAAAACGCAAACGCGCTCCAGTCAAACTTGAAAGCAAACAGAGGAATAAAAAAAACATGTTATAGATAAAGTGAAGTATTGTTAGCGTTTTGAACCCTTGGTTTTATGAATTTCAGGTTCTTGAATCGACGAAAACGCGAACAACGTCTAGAATCTTGGCATGACAAATCGGGCATTTCCCGCCATTATATTGTAGTTCGTTTGCGCATCTCAGGCATGTGCACATGTGCCCACACCTACAGAAATCAAACGCAATTGTAAATATTGTAGGGGTTGCATAAACCAAACCAAATCGAAATATTCAAAGAGAGGTAGGTGATCGATATAATGATATCTGTTCATACCTGTATAAAAGTGTTTCAACTTGCGTTTCGTTACAAACGCAGCATTTGCGTTTAAAGGGATTTTCCAGGTGAACCGACTTTTGAAGGCTAGCATTGACGTCCAAACACGTTTTGACAGAGTCTCGTAGCTCAGACATTTCTAGTTGGAGCTGTAAAATGTGTGATCTCATTTCGCTTATAATCTCCATCTCCTGAAACATTTTAATGAAATATAAATGCCAATCTCTCACCAAAACTGATGGTGACATTTCAACAAGAAAAGAAGAGGCTCACAGTGGAATGAAGATTGTGCGTTGGTGTGGAAGTAACTCCTGTGTCCAGAGAACTCCATGATCCTGCCGGAGACGGTGCAAATATCTGTGATGATGATTGGCTCAAGTCATCTCTGTCTTCATCTTTTTCTTCTCCTATGTCATATTTCTCTTCCTCTTTAGTTGCTTCTTCAATCCGGTGAGCCGGATGTATCTGAACACGGGACATTATGAGCTTATCGATCTTCTCTCGTAATCCGCTTTGGAGGAAACCCGAAACCGTTCTTCTGTATAATCCATAGAACTAAATTAAGGATTTTTTGAAAAAGAAAAAAAGGTTTCTCTCTTCTCTGATAATGTTTACCTCTCAAGAAGTCTGCATATATCGTCCTTGTCAGATTTAGTGTTCATCACTTCCAGATACCGAGATTTCCTCAGATCTTCCCAATAAGTCCGAGGCCTAGATATTTCTGTAAACCAGTCATAGCTCATGTCTCCGTAATAAGACTGCTCATCCTCATACTCTTCTTGCTCTTCCCATCCGCTTTGGAATGACATTTCTTGTGTCTCAAGGAACGGTGTCTCTTGAGTTCCCTCTGTACCGCTTTCTAGTTTCCCCGCTTCCTCGTTCCTTAGTATCCGCGGTTCTTGAGGAGTTACGCTGGTGAGAGGACTAGTGTTATCAGATTCTCTTTCCAATACTTCTGCTACTATGGCTTTTTTCAGCTGAAGGTAACTCATTTTGGTTTCAGTTTCGTTCTTGCGTAAGATTGCTTCCTCTATGTTGCGTTTTTGAGGACTTAACCGCTCTGTAGAAGGAGAATGAAGAATACCACTGGTTTCTTTTGACTGCATGCTCTCTGTTTCTACGGTGGATTGTTGACCCTTCTTTAGTCCGGCTTCAGCGGCAGCGTTTGCTGCTTTTTCCCGGAGTTTTTCTCTGCATTATGATTTAAACATTAAGGAGAGGAGAAAAATGAGTTCATGAACTTGTAGGACGTAAAACAGAGGTTCTTGAGCATACCTTAGATGGAGAATTGTAGAACTAGGTTGGAAGCGATTCAAATCGCTTTTTGTGGTACCACGATGACGATCTTGAATCGCTAGGCCGCGTTTGAGACTCCTTAGCCGCAACATTGACTGTGCAACAAGGAATAGTGAAAGAAATTGTGATTTTAACACTGAAACTGGATCGTTTGTTAAAATGTTTGGGGCGTTTGCTAGTTATACCTGGAGGCGACCACGTTGAGGAAACCTAGAAACTGCGTTGCGTCCAAGAAGTGATTCCAATTCGCGGTGACGTTCGCGTTCCAGATGCACAAGCAGATCGGAGTAAGCTTGCCTTCCTCGAATTCGCGGAGAGCAAGTAACCACCTGAAAACTGCTTTTCTCCAGCGTCGGCGTTTTAACGATCGGCATATCGACTGCACCGCCATTATTGCTGGCGGTTAGCTTCTGTTCGTTACTCAATCTCCGGATAATATCAGAAACCGAATTGAGAGTCCCAGATTCAATCTCCACCGTCTGATCAGGACTCTTGGATTCGTTCTCTGATTCAGATTCTCCGTCGATGGATGGAGCTAAAAGGTGTATTTCTTGAACGCTCGCTTCTGAGCTGATCTCTATTGATTGGCTATGGATAGCCGAGTTTCCGCCGTTGGATCGATTTAGCCTCGCCTCCCATATCTGCACAAGAGAAGAAGCTCCTCCAAGATTGTCGGAAAAGTTGTTTCCTTTTCTAGTCCGTGGTTTCTCCGGCGATCCAGGACGGCTTTTATTGTTCTTTTTCCGCTTGTTTCCGATCAAAGAATCAACTCTGTTCTCCGAGCTCTCGTCGGAGATGGCCGGAGGAGCAGTTTTCACTTGAGCTTTCAGATTCTTCTTGAAAACAACATCGTCATTGTGCCGTTGGTTGCGATCTCTAAGAACAGATCCAAAACTAGGTCGTAACGAGGCCATTTTCCTTAAGCTAATTGACCTATTTGTCAACGATCACAAACACAAAGACCCATCTTTGATTTGGATCTTAATTCTTATGAAATGAAATAGAAATCAAAACCTTTCTCTCTTCAAATGAAAAAGAAAAAAAAAGAGAAGTTGGTTTTTGATTACTGAAGACACTAAAATTTCTCGTTGTTTCAGCTAAAAACAGAGTAACGACGAGTGGTGTTAGACTCGAAAGACCAGGTAACCATGAAGAAACAGAATTTCAAGTGCAACAGTGTTTTGTTTTATCTATTTTTAGAAGGGTTTCTTATAGAGAGAGAGACCAGTAAAAGAAATTTTCTAGTCGTAGAGTTGTTTTGTGTTTATCCCCTAAACTTGGAAACGTGTCGGGAAAAAGAAAGAATAAAAAACAGAGGAAGACATATTCGGACGAGGACAAAGTATGTTGAGGGTCTCAAGGAAGCTTCTCTATAACGTTTTCCTTTTTTATATATATGGGAAATGCAGAAATTGTTCGTTTAAGACAATTAAAAATAACTTTTTGAAAGATTTTATTGATGGAATTTATTAACGGCTCAAATAAAGATCATTTAACTTTATTGGTTAGTAGTTATAGCTCCTAATTATACGATTAATAATTAATGAAGATGAAGGCGTGACCGTGGAGGGTCCTAAAGCAGCGGAGAGTCCAAAGGAGCCGTTGGGTGAATTAGCCGTTGGTAAGTAGGGACCTTTGGCCTTTGCACCTAGCTTTCTAATTAGCTTTAAAAGATTTTTCTGGTGATTGAAATTATTAGTCTGTTTTTCTTATTCTTTCTTGAGAAATAAAATTATATTGGTTTGATACTGTTTTTAGTTTTACGAAGAAGAAAATACCAAAGTAAAAAAACCAAAATACCAAAGTAGTATATGATTTCCTTTCCATGAGTTATATAATCCATTACTCTAGCACTTACTCTATTTGATGATCCTGCATGGTCGCACATGTTGGACAACGTGACACGACTGCAACCATGTCTTTATTTAATTTTCTGTTGAGTTCGTTTGACCAAAACATTGAAGTGCCGCAAAACATGGTTGCGATCAACAATCTTCTTGGTTTCCTCCTCACTAAATGAGTGACATGAGAGGTGAGTCAAACCAGACCAATTAATTAAATAATAATCTAACTAATTAAAATTTAGAATTATTCTTACAAAACGATCGATATTGCATATGTACAATTGTGATTGTTTGTGTGGAATATTGTTTTCCCAAACTGTTGATGGAAAATGCAATATCGATGATGTTCTTAAGTCGTTTGTTGGTTATGGTTGACCTTTCAGAAAAGTACTTTGACAAAAAAATATATCATGGAATATCAGTATTTTTATTCTTTTTCTCTCGTGTAGTATTTTCTTTAGAAGGTTATGAAGCTCATGTCAAAATATAATCATACAACTGGTTAAAATAACAATCTTGGATGAGTTATTTAGCATTTTTCTGGTGTAAATTAATCCCTTGTTTTAGGGATTTATGTAGATACTGATGCATTCAATTTGTTCATGAGCGAGAAACTCATCCTTAAAAGTAAATTTCAATGAACAAAAAGATACATATCAGTACAGATATATGGACATCTACTACAACTACTAGCGCTATATGGTCATCACTACTCATTTTATAGATGAGAACTACTAGTTGCATAAAAAACGGTAGGTGTTTGTCCAATATCAGATCATGAAGGGGATAGAGTTGCAGAATGCTTGTTTCATTGGGGTATATATAAGAGAAAAGGTTTTACCATAAGTCTTGATAATGTTGATAGCTTGCGCACATATGGATTTGATTGTTAATGAGTGCTTACGAAAGATGGGTGATCGTGTACTTAGCATTAGATGATATTAGCGGAAGAAAAGTTGTATGATGCTAGGTAAATGGTCTCAATGAAAGAAAAAAATTTGGTCCACCTTTAAGCTATTATACATAACAAATGGCAAAACTTTTGAAAAAATAGAATTGATTAAACTTCAGTAATTTGAAAATAGATGAACAGATTTCAATGTGAGTTTGATGAAGAAATTTAAGATTCTTAAAAATAATATACTACGTATGACATTTTCTCATGGTTAACTTCAATATCTTATAGTTCTTCTTCTAATGCTTTTAAATTAATTTGCGTTTAAGTATCGCAGGACACATATTTGTCTTAGTTAAATGTCATAGGTGACATCCTGACTATGATCAACCGATATGTCTCGGTCTTCTTCGTCATATCGTACTAGATCGACCACTTACTGCATATGGTCATATGTTGGGTTACGGCGACACACTATAGTAAAAATGCCAAAAAGTTCTCACTAGCCACGGTGATGTACATGTTATTGCATAGTTTGAAATATTGCAACAAAATTTTTTGTTAACAATTCAATAGATTATAAATTGGTCAAAGTTAATATATAGTTTTTGCAGATACACAAAATTTATTGATTTTCCTGGTAAAATATTCCGAACAAATTTTAGTTCAATTTTTTTAATTCGTGTCCAAACTAACCGTGAACTATAAGCACTATTGTCAATTTGTCATTCGGTAAAAGTTAAGATAAGATATGAACAATGATAAGTTGTCCAATGATTTTATCCTAGCTACTACTACTCCTCAGTCCTCTTTCTCCGTCTCTCTTTTGTTATTAATTTTTACCTAATTTAGGAGAGTATAATCGAAAACACCAAAAAATCTTTTGACCAGTGACATGAAAAATGTCCAAAATAGGAACATGACATCGTTAAATCTTGTCATGGAAGAGACTCTTTGTCTTTTCTGGCTAATTTTCCGTATATATATATTTTTTTTCTCTTCTTCCTTTTTCTTCAGTACCATTTCCTTTTTATTTGGTTAATTATGTAATATAGTACAAGATGAAAAACAAATTGTTCGTCAGCTTGTGTTTGTCTTCGACACCTCCAAATCAATTGATAAGATTCGTCGTCGACACCAGACAGCTTTCAGTTTACCTAAAAAATCCATTTTTCAACAATTTCTTAAAGTTTTTGTAGTGGTGTAAAGTATAATATTTTCGATAAGAATGTAATATTGAGTGTTTAAAAAATTGACGTCATATATTGTAGCGTAACCCCTTTGATTTTTCAGTCTCCATCAATCCTCAAAGTTCACACCACAGACAAAGTAAAAAAAAAATCGTACCATCTTTGCTTTTTCTTTTATTTTCTTTCTTTACCTCTTAACACTTTCCACGCATTAATACACAAAAACAAAAACACAGAATCCACAATATTGTGTGTCTCTCTCTCTCTCTACTAGCTCTCCAAGTTTAGAGAAAAATATATCAAAACTCATTTCTTGATCTTACAAGAGCTTCTCAATTCTGAATAACCCTAAGTGCCATAAACCATTTTTTTTTATGTTGTCGCTTTTTGTTGTGATTATTATATAAGCTTATAATCTTTTATTTGGTATAACATGTGATGAGATCTCCTCACATCACCATTTCACTTGTTTTCTTGTTCTTTCTTTTTCTAATCATCCAAACCCATCAAAGAACCATTGATCAAACTCACCAGATTGGCTCCAATGTTCAACATGTCAGTGACATGGCGGTGACTTCGCCTGAAGGGAAAAGAAGAGAGAGGTTTAGAGTTCGGCGGCCGATGACGACATGGCTGAAGGGAAAGATGATCGGTGCCAATGAACATGGAGTCCCAAGTGGTCCAAATCCCATCTCCAATAGGTAGAGAAATATTTAACTATAGAGCTTGTTGTATGAATATGTTACCTAGTATGATAGTATATATCTTTGCTTATGAGATCGTACGTACAAAAATCAACAATTGTTATGTTGCTTGTTTGATTCAAAAATTAGAAACTTCCATTTTGGCAGGTAAAACTATTTTTGTGGGAGTTAAATGGTTCTTTTCTTTTCTTATACATACTTAAAATAGATATATAGTATATTATACCTTACCCTAAAATATAAATTGAGACTAATTAATCAGAGTGTCCAAAGTTTGACTTCACATGTGTCTAGACAATCCATGACAGGATATTGGTTCAGTGATTCAATCACTACAAATGGTTTTTTGAGAAACTATAGTTTTTGTTTCTTTTTTATCACTCCTTGAACTAATGGATGCTACGGTGTATAAAACTCGGTACTAATAAAAAAAGCGAGATTATTTTACTGTATAATAAAATTTGACGTGAAATTTAAAACAACCTACATTATTTTAAATTTAGTATTTTTTTACGGGTCAAATTTTGAATGAAGTTTTATCTTTAGCAAAGAACGATAGATTGTGCAAAAATAGCAATGAGAAACAACTGTAGGAAGAATCTACATCCAAGGTTCACTCAGTGAGAAAAATATATATTTGATGTTTATATAGTTCAAAAAACATAGGCAACGTAAAGTCTTCCTGTAGTGTTGCATTTAATAGTCAGGAAGCATTCAGGGGATGCAAACAAATTTAACTGGTAGGATATAATTATAGTACTTGCATGGTGACTTAAATTCAGAGGTCCCCAAAAATACAGGCACATGCATAGCGAACCTGTATTGATGTTGTGTCAACAAATTGGTAGTGATATGATGATGACTAATTGACGACTAGTACTCAAAAGACTATCCTTTTTGTTAAGATTATATCTTATTGCTTGCTATTATATATAGTCACTTTTAAAATTTGGATTTCGACATAAAAAAACAAAGTTTTGGATCTTTCGATATATGTTATTGCAAATGATCTTTAATTCTTTATCTAATTGATTACGCTACCACCGTGTCCTTAGAAAACCAAAACGGGAAAAGAAAAAGATAAAAGAGACAAAATGAAATAAAAAGGAAAACCAAAAACGGCATAGTTTTGCGTGTAAAAGAGAGACAGATCTGGCATCCAAAGTTGCATTGGACCATCATTTTCTTACATACCTCAAATCCTTTATATCCATTTTTTTGAATAGTAACCAACTAATTATATATTCATTAAAGTCATCGATTTATATACTCCATAATACCATACATTTAGTAGCCAATTTTCAGCTTTTAAGGTATAAAAAGGCCCTTCCCTACATACATACATTTACCTCTTTTCAAGCTCCATTTTTTTTTTTTTTTTTTTTTTTAAAAAAA
>Ga0041059_1001485_pt1 | contig 18538 bp, 10 predicted proteins | sample AraColnosormetaG_FD_56232 | JGI IMG/M metagenome (GOLD analysis project Ga0041059, IMG submission 56232) | Arabidopsis roots microbial communities from North Carolina, USA - Col MF nosort | ecosystem: Host-associated > Plants > Roots > Unclassified | place: USA: North Carolina | collected...
CGCGGTACACCGCTAATTTAAATATATAATTAAAATAAATATTTTACGGGATTGCAATTGTATTTTGGTTTGTCAAACAAATATTGTTTTAAATAGTTGCCAAAATCTAGTTCAAATTTTGGAGAAAAAAGATTTATTGGATAGATAAATAATGTATTTAGGTGTGTTTTGCTCATTTTAAGAGATTGCAATTATATTTTTGTTTGTCAAACATTTTTTGTTTCAAATAGTTGCTGAATATTGTGTGCGTGACATATGAGATTGGAATATTTTTAGTTTGTTAATCAATTTATTGCTGGAAAAAAGTTAATAACTAAAAGCCAATGACAGCCATTGTAAATAAGTCCCAACTCCAGGATTTATTTCATAAAATGACTGCAAAAATGTATATATAGATTCAAATTAGAAAATGGGTTTAAAATCTCTCTTTACATATAAGGCCCATTAAAGACCCATAACTTAAAAGGCCCATTAAAATTTCCGGCTCTGTGTCGTGTACCGTACGTACGGAACAAAACCCTAAAATCTCCTCTCACATTATGGGACAGAGACAACATTTGACCCTTAAAATTCACAAACTATAGATCTCTCCAGTCCCTTTCGCAAACCCTAGCAGTCGAAAGATCGAAATCGAAAACCCCTAAAACGATGAAGGTGATTGCTGCATTTCTCCTCGCGAAACTCGGTGGAAACGAGAATCCAACCTCAAATGATCTGAAGAAGATCTTGGAATCTGTTGGTGCTGAAATCGATGAAACGAAGATAGATCTGTTGTTTTCTCTCATCAAGGATCATGATGTGACGGAGCTTATTGCTGCTGGGAGAGAAAAGATGTCTGCTTTGTCTTCTGGTGGTCCAGCTGTTGCTATGGTGGCTGGAGGTGGTGGTGGTGGTGCTGCTTCGGCGGCTGAGCCGGTTGCTGAATCTAAGAAGAAGGTTGAAGAAGTGAAGGATGAATCTTCTGACGATGCAGGCATGATGGGTCTCTTTGATTGATCATTTGGTTAGAAGTTTCGTTTAAAGGTCAAGACTTTATGTTTCTGATGTTGGTTTTATTGATGGATCTTTGTTTAATGTTGAGACTTGTGTTTCTGATGTTGGTTTAATGATCTTTGGTGGTGATGACTCTATGTTGGGTTTTACTTGTGATTTGAGAATTGTGGATGATGATGATGATTTTAGGATTTGAGATTGATAGATCATAGCGAGTTTGTTTATGTGATTTGATGCTTTTGGATCGCTGAGTAGTATTATCATGATTAGTAGTTAAAGATGGATATATTAAGAGTAGCCAGTGAGTCAAAATGTGAAAAGGGTTTGTTTTGTTAGTGGCTAAGAACACATTGGAGCAAATCTTTCATTTGAGTTTATGTGTATAGTGAGTTTGTTTATGTAATTTTGTATGGTTTTTCAATATGGGTTTGGTTTTGGTTTGCAAAGATGTGAAATGGGTTTGTTTTGTTAGTGGCTAAGAACACCTTAGAGCATATCTTATTTATGAGTTGATTTGTATGAATTATATAAGTTAAGATTGTGGTTCCATTAAGGTACACACCAAAGAGCTTATCTTTATAGATACTTGAAGTATAGTTTGGTGATCTAAATATGTTGCTTAGAAGTTTACATTATAACTATCCATGTAACAACAAACAGATGAATTTTATCAAATATGTTTCATTTAGGAGATGAATTCTTGGTTTTGACATTGGCTGCATGTAGCTTCTCTTAGTACCCTTGTACTTTTGGTTTCACCTGCATAGAGAAAACCCACAAGAATATGACAGTCTGATTTGTCAGTCTCATTCTCAAGCAACATTTCTCTATCCGTTACTTTCATGGTGAATAACACAATCCATCATCAATACTTTGTGTTACTCAGAAACTGAAAGTTATTCCGAGTCTTGCATATCTTTGGACCTACTCGTTTTTCTACCATTATTGCTGATTGTTAAGCTCTCGCTACTTGAATCGGCATTGTTGGAGTGGGAAGGTTCAAAAAATTGGAGTTATGACTAGTTGTCTCTTTCTATGTACGATGGAGAAAATGAATAAACAACTGAGAAAATGGCTCTTGTTTAGTTGATGATGCTCTTAAGCTTTCCACTGGTTGCCATATATGATTTGGGCATTTCACTTTGATCTTAATGGGCCTTGTAAAGCCCAAGACTCATGATTATCTTTAGTTGATGCTCTTAATTAGGTGTGGGCAAATAATTCAAACTGTATGTACCCGACCAAAACCAAAGCAAAAATAATCGAACCAAACCGAAAATTTAAAAATAACCGAATGAAAACTAAATCCTATAACTGAAAGAACTGAAACCGAATCAAAATATTTAATGTAACCAAAAATATCCGAAATATAATTATATTGTCAAAAATATTAATAATTTCTAGATTAAATAATTAAAAATACTTAAAAATTTATATAAAATAGTAAAAATACTCGAAAATAACCACAAATATTCAAAAACAACCGAAATATCCCAAAATATTCAAAGCAAAATAACCGAATGGATACCAAATTTTAAAACCGAAAAAACTGGAACAAAACCAAAATCGAACCAAAATTTCAAAAATCGAATAAATACTAAACTTTAGAACAAAAAAAAACGATAACCGAATGTATACGAACCAAAGCCGAATTAGATAACCGAACGTCCAGGACTACTCTTAATCTTTCCGCCACTTATGATTTGGGCTATTACTTTGTTTATAATGAGCCTTTTCAAGCTCAAGTTCATGATTGTCCGTGAGATGAGAAACTGACTTGTTGGATTCGAAACCCTAGCTAGTATTGGTTAATACTTAATACATAAATGACCTGCATTGACATCATCATCCAAGAAAATAAAAATTGTATGCTTGAGATATTTAGTTTTCCTAGGTTTTCTTTATTTTAGTACCGAATCTTTAGGTGTGCCACGTTAATTTAGACCCATTTTTTCATACTTACCAACTGAGTCTAGTTTAATCATGACTATAATCGTATAAAATGATTCAGTCGACGTCATTGCGAACGTATATAAAATCATCCAAATTGACGTCATTCCAAAGAGGTAAGCATGCTTATCTAAGAGTCCGAGCATACTAAACAAGACGACATTTTATTTGCACTCCAAATCAAATTTTGTATTGCCTAAAGAAAAACAATCAAACTCAAGTTTCTTAAAATTAATTTCATTCAAACTAATCACTTTCAATATCTCACATATTATTCATGCCATTTCTATTTGTCTAAACATGATTTAAAAAAAAAAGTAAAATACAAAGATTACTATGCAAAAACTCTATAAAAAAAAATTCAAATTTCTTATTTATTTGTGACATCAAATTTTCAAAATAATTTTTTTAATTATCGGTTGATCCGGTCAGTCGATAAAAACATAAACTTTCAGCGACCGTTAAAACTTTCCTACTACCGATTTAGAGAAAATCTTAGCTTGAAACGTAATTGTAACCTGCCTTCATGCAAGTCGCAAGATATGTCATCCTAAGTTGTATATGTTTTCTCAAAAGATGTATTTACTTGAGAAAATACGTTTCAACGTTGATGGACAACCAATTAAGAATCAAGCACCTTTCGTAATCAATTTAGGCTTATCGTCTAAGGTATACTGATTTACGACAGTTGACTAGACTTATAAGGAACAAAATAATAGAATAATTTCGTCAAGAAAAATTGATTTTGGACTCATACTTTACATAATATTTTACTCTTAAATTTATTTAAGTGGCTCCTCGCATGATCCCAAAGAGCAAGCCTAGACTATATGGAAAAGTTTCTAAACACTTCACCTAATCATAGAGACTAAGATGGTAATTCGTAAACGACAAAGCCTAGTGACACTGTCCATTGTAAAATTCCACATCATATTAGTATTAAACATATACATGTAGTTTCCTGAACACATGTAGTATCAAACACACTTCGTGGCTTCTTCCTCGAAACCTCGAGCCTAGGATATAAATAGAGAGTGAATAACAGAGTTGTGAAACCAAATCACAGATCACACTTACCAGATCACAAGACAAACACAAACTAATAGTTTCGTGTGACACAAGTAAAGAGTTTCGTGAGATAGAAGCAACACCAAAAGATGCTTGAAACTGGAGCCATATGGGGAATAACCGGCACGACGGTGACGAGCTTTATGTTCTTCTGGGCGATTTACAAACAATACGTCCCTGCCCATTTCCGAGCCTATGTGGAGAGATACTTCCACAAGATGATTGGATGGATCTCTTACTACGTTGACATCAAATTCACCGAGTACACAGATGAAGGTCTGAAGAGAAGCCAAGCCTACGACTCCATACGCAACTACTTAGCGTCGAAATCAACGGCTCTTGCTAAAAGACTAAAGGCCAACGAAACGAAAAACAGCAAATCTTTGGTGTTTAGTATGGATGATCATGAGGAAATTGAAGATGAGTTCGAAGGTGTGAAGGTGAAGTGGTATTCGAATGTGAAAGTGATTCAGCCTCAGTCTAATTATGGTCAACGCAGCTCAGAGGAGAGAAGGCACTTTACTCTTAGTTTCCATAGGCGACACCGAGGTATGATCATTGAGACTTATCTTGATCATGTTTTGAGAGAAGGGAAAGCTATTGGATTGATGAACAGAGAGAGGAAGCTTTACACTAATAACTCAAGTCAAGAATGGTATCCTTGGAGGTCAGGAAAGTGGAGCAACGTTCCTTTTCACCATCCGGCGACGTTTGAGACTTTGGCTATGGATCCAGAGAAGAAAGAAGGGATTAAGAAGGATTTGATAAAGTTTAGCAAAGGGAAAGATTATTACAAGAAGGTTGGGAAGCCATGGAAGCGCGGTTATCTCTTGTTTGGCCCGCCCGGGACAGGGAAATCGACGATGATAGCTGCAATAGCGAATTTCTTGGACTATGATGTGTATGATCTTGAGCTAACGACGGTGAAGGATAACTCAGAGCTGAAGAAGTTGTTGTTGGATACAACTAGTAAGTCTATCATTGTGATTGAAGATATTGATTGCTCGCTTGATCTTACGGGGCAGCGAAAGAAGAAAAAAGAGGAAGATGAAGAGGAGGATGGAGAGGAGAAGAAGGAAGGTGAGAAGAAGCCCAAGGTAGATGATAAGCAGAGCAAGGTTACTTTGTCAGGTTTATTAAACTCCATTGATGGGTTATGGTCAGCTTGTAGTGGTGAGAAGATCATAGTGTTCACAACTAATTTTGTGGATAAGCTTGATCCAGCATTGATACGTAGAGGAAGAATGGACAACCACATTGAGATGTCTTATTGCAAGTTTGAAGCATTCAAGGTTTTGGCTAAGAACTACTTGGAGATTGAAACACACGACTTGTATGGAGAAATCGAAAGAAAGCTCGAAGAAACCGATATGTCCCCCGCGGATGTTGCGGAGACTTTGATGCCGAAATCTGACGAAGAAGATGCAGATATTTGCATCAAGCGTTTGGTCAAGACTTTGGAGGAAGAGAAGGAGAAAGCAAGGAAGTTGGCTGAGGAAGAAGAGAAGAAGAAAGCAGAGAAGGAAGCAAAGAAGATGAAGAAAGCAGAGGAAGCAGAGGAGAAGAAGAAGAAGACAGAGGAAGATGAGAAGAAGGAGAAAGTGAAGGCCAAGGAGGAAAACGGCAACGTTTCTCAACAAAATGGCAACTCAATTGATTTGAACAAGAAAAGTGACTCATGATGAATTTTAGTTTATTGTATAAGGATGTAATTTGGCAATTATTCTTCTCTCCTCTTATCATATGCTTTTAAAGAATTTGTATTTACTATCTATAGATTTCATCATTGTGTTCCATCGTTTCATATGCTTTTACATTCACGTCAAGTGCCTTTAAAATGAAATATGTAATACACAATTTGTCAACAAATATATAATTTAAAAACATTCATTATTTCATTATGAAATTAAAATATTTATTATTTCCATTTAATGAAACGACATCAAAGATTTTGTATGTAAATCTTATGCTTCTTTTGTTATTTCGCCTATACTTTTGATTATATGTTTTTGGTTCTACGTTTACTAGTTAGATCCATGTATTATTCTTTCTCTTTATTGCATTTATTTTTATCATTAAAACTACAACATTATTGTTTCATTTCAATATTCTAATTTTCAATTAAACAAATAGTATCAATTCCCGTATACATATTAATTTACTTCATCTTCATCTTCAAATTTATGAATTTCTTTTTCTAGTTAACTAAATTTACTTTCCCTTTCTAATAAATATTATTATTGTTATTGCTATTATTAACAATTAGACAAATGTCACCGATCAAAATGAACTTCTGAATCTTAATTTCCCTATAGTTATTTATTTACTTCTTCATTTTCATGTTCAAAAATTTGAATTTCTTTTTCTAATTAACTAAATTTAGTTTCTCTAAATTTCATACTAATATTTTTACTTTTATTTTTAACAATTAGACAAATGTCACTGTTCAAAATGAGCTTCTGATTTTATCTGAAACATATGAAAAAGCTTACAAATTTAAATTAATATATGCTTCAATGTTATCTTGAAGCTCCTTCATCAATTTAATAAGATTTTCTCTACCATTTTTTTGTTTAATTGATATTTGCTATGTTAAACTTTTTTCTAGCCTTACCACTAAAGACTTAAAAAGCCCTAAAGACTAAAATATCATGCTATATATAATTAGTTAAAGCACATCTCAAAGTCTCAAAGAGAACTTAACAAACACAAAGATGCTTGAGGTAGGAACAATATGGGGTTTCACCAGTACGACTATGGCGAGTATTATGTTCTTATGGCCAATGTATAAACAGTTTGTGCCATACCAACTACGAGAATACTTGGAAAACACCATTCAGAAGTATTTGGACAAGTTGTTCCGCAGGGACTCAAATTTTGTTTACATCAGATTCCCTGAATACACAGGAGAAGGTCTAAGTAAAAGCCGAGCCTACGATGAGATAGGCAACTATTTATCCTCGATATCAACTGCTAGAGCCAAGAGATTAAAGGCCAAAGAATCGGAAAACAGCAAATCGTTGGTTCTTTGTTTGGACGACGACGAGGCAGTTGTAGTTGTATTCCAAGGTGTAAACGTGGTATGGTCTTCCACCGTGGTAGATAAAGAGGATAAACATAATTCGAAGGAGGGAAGGTACTTGACTCTGACTTTCGAAAATCATCACAGAGATATAATCACAAACACTTATATTGATCATGTTTTGAGAGAAGGAAAAGAGATTGCGTTAAAGAACAGAGAGAGGAAGCTCTACACTAACAATGACAGTAGTAGTTATTCGTCTTGGTGGGAAGGACTATGGAGCAACGTTCCTTTTAATCACCATGCGTCGTTCGAGACTTTGGGCATGGATCTTGATAAAAAAGAAGAGATTAAAAAGGATTTGATTAAGTTTACTAAAGGAAAAGATTATTATAGGAAGGTTGCTAAGCCGTGGAAGCGCGGTTATCTCTTGTTTGGACCTCCCGGGACAGGGAAATCGACGATGATATCCGCAATAGCGAATTTCTTGGAGTATGATGTGTATGATCTTGAGTTGACCACAGTGAAAGATAACGCGGAGTTGAAGAAGTTAATGTTGGACACAAAAGGGAAGTCTATTGTTGTAATTGAAGATATTGATTGTTCCCTTGAGCTTACGGAACATAGAAAGAAAAAGAAGGAAGAAGATGAGGATAAAGAGGAGAAGAAGGAAGCTGAGAACTTGAAAAGAGTAAGTGGGAATAATGAGAGCAATGTTACTTTGTCGGGGTTATTGAACGCCATTGATGGGTTATGGTCAGCTTGTAGTGATGAGAAGATTATTATTTTTACAACAAATTTTGTGGATAATCTTGATCCAGCATTGATACGTAGAGGAAGAATGGACTACCACATTGAGATGTCTTATTGTAGGTTTGAAGCATTTAAGGTTTTAGCTAAGAACTACTTGGAGAACGAGTCACATGACTTGTATGGAGAGATTGGGAGATTGCTAGAGGAAGTCGACGTGTCTCCGGCTGATGTTGCTGAGAATTTAATGCCGAAATCTGATGAAGACGATGCAGATATTTGCTTTAGACGTTTGGTTAAGTCTTTGGAGGAAGAGAAGAAGAAGAAAATAGAGAAGGAAGCGAGGAAGAACAAGAAGAAAGCAGAGGATAATGTAAAGCAGGAGAAACAAAACAAAGTGAAGGGCATGGTTACAAAGTAAACTTTAAAACGTTTATTACTATTGTGGTTTTATTTTGCTTTGGCATGGTTACAAAATATAAACTTTAGATGCAAAAGTAAGCTATAACATTATTTTTATTAAATCTACCTGAACTCGTTTTATGAGAAATCCGACTCCATACATGATTTTATAATTAGTTAAGAAGACTAAGAGATAAACTAAATGCAAAAAAGAAAAAAATACCCAATAACTTCCATTCATACAACTTATCTACGTTATATGATTTCTCCAGTAACTTCCATTCATACAACTGTAAAGAGCTTACAAGAAACGATGACTCCTTTAAGGCTGATACTATCAAAGCATGATCTCGAGTAAGCTTCTTCATTTTGTAGAAGCAATGGTAGAAATAGGAACTAGACAATGAAAAGAAAGCCACTTTGATATATCAACTGCAATTTTTGAAGATGCAGATTCTGATGACATCAAGGAGCTGATGGACATCAGGGAGCTGATGAACATCAAGGAGCTGTTAGTTCATATATTCATTATACAATTTTAGATGAAAATATATATTATAATATTAAATTTTATAATAACTAAATGAAATATATATTGTTTTTTCACTTTTTCTTTATGTTATTTATATTAATTAAAATATTGTAATTAGATAATTAAATGTTATTATATAAAAAAAACGACAGCTCTTAAAGCACAAAAAAATGTGTTGTAAAAAATTTAAAAGTTACATGTAAAAAAACGAAAAAAAATTGTTTTGAGCTGTGAGATTTGTTAAGAAAGTTAAAGATTGATTGGTTCAAAATTAGGACTGTAAGTTCAAAAAAGTTGTATTTAGGCAAAAAAATTGTTTTGTTTAGTTTGGTATGAATGCACGGCTAAAAATGGGATAGAGGAGATGTGTAGGGATCTATGGAATTGGGCAAGCAATAACCCTTACGGCTACAATTCCTCCTCCAACGGCTCCTCTTCATAATTCTCTTTTTTTTTAGTTTTTATTATACTGTTTTCCTTATTCTGTTATTCATATCAACAAACACATGAAAAAAGAGAAGGCTGACAAGTACACAAACTTTAGAAGAAATTGGGGAAAATTCTTGTACTATTAATTTATCATAGAAACTATATTTTATTAAATTGTCAGTTCATACATTTTCAAATCGTTGAAATTTTTTTTCTTGTATTTGTGTATTTGTTCTATTTTTCTTGTAGTTATGTATGTAAATGTGCTCATTTGTCGAGAAAAACAATTATATGGATCATTATTTGGACAAAAAAGTGGGTAAGGAAATCAAGGGAAATGATTAACTAGATTATTGAAATTTGACAAATTACTATTTTCTGATATAAGTCCAATTTACCCAAAATATGAATGTCTTTAAGAAGACTTACAAACATTGTTGGATCTACCAGTAATAGAGAGACAATGGTCCAAACAGTTGCGTTTGCAAACATTGCAAACGACTACCAAGAAGGACATATATTCGACGCTTTTAGTTCTTACAACTTTCATCTGCATTTTATCATTGTTTCTTTATTAAAAACTTTATTTTTTCCGTAGTAGTAATGCAGGGATATTTATTAATCTTTGATATTGAAAACATAAACTTACTAATACAGATACTAGAGAAATATATATGAGTATATTGCAGACGCAACAAGCATCCCCAATAACAAATTGTCGTAGTTCCATAGAATCGATTAAACTCAAACTCGACATGGCAAATGTAGCTACGAATACGACCTTGACTGACCTCGTAGATGATATCCATTGTCCTAAAAAAAGAGAAAACGAGTTGAAGAAGAGAGTGAAGAACGGAGGAGAGAAGAGAATAGAGAGAAAAGAGGAATTGTCGCTAATGATATATTTCTCATAAGAGAAGGAAACAGGTTTAAATACAACCACATAATTTGTATGTGCTTTGATACTAAAAATGCACACATATATTTGTATAAGTACAAAAATGCTCTTATTGTAATAATCCATGTAATGATGAATATCTGAGTGACAAACTAGTCAAATTTACATGTATACTTAAATACTTAAAAGATAAAGTAGAATATTAAAACTCAATTACTTCAACAAAGGAAGCAAAGAAAAGAGTGAAATCCTTATAAAAATATGAAAAAATTAGCATGGTTTAAAACCTATCTTTTAGATGATAATGAATTATCGATATATAGATGCATGTATACTAGTATTATGCAAAACATAAGCAAAATATAAACAAAACATAAGCATATTTTGTTTATGTGTACATCACCTCACCTAGAACTTGTTTCGCGATGTAAACACTGTAAAAAATTTTCATTATGTAGAGTAAATAATAAGAAGATGAAGAAGGTGGTAATAAATATAGATAAAAAAAGCTGAATTATATGCCTAAATTATGGGTTATGGCTAGGTTTGTCAAAATGGATAACCAAAGGCAACTCATTATCCAATGAATTTATGGTTAGAGTTAAATGAGTTCATGAGTTGACCCAATTCATTTAATAAAATGAATTGGGTCAACTCATGAACTCATTTAATTTGATGGGTTGAATTGTTAAATGGATTAATCCTTTTAAATAATAATTTAAACAATAATTTAATTAAGAATTATTAGAAAATAATAATCAAAAAATTTCATCATTATTATCATCAAAATTGGGAAATTTACGGATTCACAATTTTTTACGCGAAAATTATGGATTTACGTTTTGGACGAAATACATGTTTTTTTGCGGAAAAATACGAATTTACGTTTTTAGCAGGAAAATTACGGGTTTATGTTTTTGGCGGAAAAAATTGAGATTTATGTTTTGAATCGCAATTATACAACAAAATATTATTTGAATCATAAGTTTCATCGGATTTTTACCGACTTTCAACGATTTGTCACTGAATCTCACCAAATTTTATTGAATTGTCACCGGATCTTCACAAGATTTCGTCGCATTGTCACCGGATCTGCATCAGTATTTTTTTAAATTAACCAATGGAACTTAGGAAGTTTCATCATAATATTAACACTAAATTGTGTTGAATTTTTAGTATTGATTGACTCTATTCCAAACATGTTTTCACTGATTACAAATAACCGCTTGTCATAGATTTTTCATATTCTTACAAAATAAATATATATTTTATTGAATATTCAATCTAATTGACGAAAAAGACAATATGAAAAATATATTCATATATCTACAAAGGTTTTCGGAGATCTACAACAAACATCAATTTATTTGTCTCACGTGGACCGATTATAAATCCAAATATCTTAGTTGCATTGGATTAAATTGAGAAAAATATGGACAATATTTGCATTGTTATGGACCTTTTGTTGGTTTACTGGAAAACTAATTTACTCCAAATCCATCTGCCCCCAATTATCTCGCCAACAAAAACGACACGTAAATAGCACTTATCTGGAGTAGGCATATAAGTTTTGTTCCCAAGTTAACATCTTACTTAAGCCCACATTCACTGAGTAATTTTTAAAAAGCGAAGTCCTCGAAGAACAAATTTAACTATCCAATTAATACAAATTTCGACTTGAACAGTTTGGCACTATAAAGAAGGAACAGCAAAAGCTTTAACATTCTATACAAAATAAGACGTTTTTGAGATGCAAGACCACCAAAAATATTTTTAAAAAATTCAAAATATAAAGACCACCAATAATTTGTGTAGACTTTACTAAGATATATCCAAAAAATGAGTTTAAGTGGTGTTTGAAAGAGATGTATTATTCGTTGAAACATAAAAACGCCACAAAGTCTCTGCAAATTTGTATTATTAGTTTACTTCTGCCCGTCATCCATCGGTTATTTCGGTCTTCGGGGAAACAAGATAATAAGTTATAACATATCTTTTTCTTATGATAAAAATAGTGATTTTGCACTTTAATGTTGAAATGACTATTAAGTTGTAAAAAGATACTACGAACATAAAAGATGGATCTACAACTACTAAATACAAAAGTAAATTTAAAGAAAAAACTAAAACTTTAACATCACCACTTTATTTTTATGATCCCACTCTTTATGGTTTGATCCATAATTTCTCAAAACTCGGAATCGGTTTCACACCTAGCTTCTTCAAACTCATATATAGTATCTTCATGATTAAGCAAATACAACAAAATCTTTCAATACTTTTCGTCAAATTTGTACCCAAGAACATGAAAACCATGTGGAATGACTATTTATACGAACCAAAATTTCATGATAATAAATATTTCTTTTATCAAAGTGGCAATACAATTTCGTTGTAACTAGAGTAGGATAAATACCCATAGAGTTCTGCCCCTAAAAAAAGGAAGAAAAAAAAAGAAGAGAAAGTAGCATAAATGCAAACTTTATCATCGCTATATGCTCAAAGTTGTTTTTTTATTTTTTGATAATATGCAAAGTTATTTTGAAACGGATTCAACTTTATATAACAAGATTCTCTCAACGACTTATATGTGAATTGATATTTGCTTTCCCTGATTTTTTTCTAACAAGAATTTAAGTGGTTTTCTTAACAACAACCAAAACGAAAATGAAAATGAATTTAAGTGGCTCTCACAAGTCACACGTTGGCATGAGCAAACCAACGTAAGATCTACTCTTTTAACGACTAAAGACTAATAAATCCCGAAATAATCAAAGAACATGGATATATATAATTAGTGAGAGCACATCTCAAAGTCACAAAGAGAAGTAAACAAACACAAAGATGTTTGAAGCCGGAGGATTATTTGGTTTCACCGGCACGACCATGGCAAGTCTTATGTTCTTCTGGTCAGTGTACAGACAGTTTGTGCCATACCAAATCAGAGACTACTTGGAGAAGTGTTTTTACAAGATGTTCGGTTTGGTCTCAAATTCTGTTCACATCAAATTCACTGAATACACAGAAGATAAAGGTCTCAAGAAAAGCCAAGCCTATGATTTGATACGCAACTACTTATCCTCGAAATCAACGGCTCGTGCTCAGAGGTTAAAGGCCAACGAATCAAAAAACAGCAAATCGTTGGTGCTTAGTTTGGACAATCACGAAGCAGTTGAAGATGTGTTCCAAGGTGTGAAGGTGGTGTGGTCTTTGAGCGTGTGGAAGAGTAATGATCAGGCTGATTCTAGCGAGAAAAGGTACTTGACTTTGAGTTTCCATAATCGGTATAGGGAGATGATCACAACGACTTATCTTGATCATGTTTTGAGAGAAGGGAAAGAGATTGGTTTGAAGAACAGAGAGAGGAAGCTTTACACTAATAACTCGAGTCAAGATTATTCGGCTTGGAGAGAAGGAAGGTGGAGCAACGTTCCTTTTGATCATCCCGCAACGTTTGAGACTTTGGCTATGGATCTTGAGAAGAAAGAAGGGATGAAAAAGGATTTGATTAAGTTTACTAAAGGGAAAGATTATTATAGGAAGGTTGGGAAGCCGTGGAAGAGAGGTTATCTGTTGTTTGGACCGCCGGGGACAGGGAAATCGACGATGATATCGGCTATGGCGAACTTCTTGGAGTATGATGTGTATGATCTTGAGTTGACTACTGTGAAGGATAACTCGGAGTTGAAGAAGCTAATGTTGGATACAAAAGGGAAGTCTATTGTTGTGATTGAAGATATCGATTGTTCGCTTGATCTTACGGGACAGAGAAAGAAGAAGAAGGAGGAAGATGAGGATGAAGAGGAAGAAGAAAAGAAGAAAGAAGCTGAGAAGTTGTTGAAGAGAGAAAGAGGTGAAAGAGAGAGTAAGGTTACTTTGTCGGGGCTATTAAACGCCATTGATGGGTTGTGGTCAGCTTGTAGTGGAGAGAAGATTATTGTGTTTACTACGAATTATTTGGATAAGCTTGATCCAGCTTTGATACGTAGAGGAAGAATGGACAACCATATTGAGATGTCTTATTGTAGGTTTGAAGCGTTTAAGGTTTTGGCTAAGAACTACTTGGAGATTGAGTCACATGACTTGTTTGGAGAAATCAAGCGATTGGTGGAGGAAACTGACATGTCTCCAGCTGATGTTGCTGAGAACTTGATGCCGAAATCTGATGAAGACGATGCCGATATTTGCCTTACGCGGTTGGTTAAGTCTTTGGAGGAAGAGAAGGAGAAAGCAAAGAAGTTGGCTGAGGAAGAAAAGATGAAGAAAGCAGCGAGGGATGCAAGGAGGATCAAGAAGAAAGCAGAGGAAGAACACAAAAAGAAGAATAAAGTAGAGGAAAACGGCGACGTATCTCACGATAATGGTAACCATATTTGAGGGAAGATATCACAAAAAGAGGAAGGAAAATAGATTGGAGCGTTGATGTGATGAATTAGTATTTGAGTCTACTCTTTCTTTAGGTTGTGTTTTGGTATGGTGTTGTCAAGTAAGAATTGAAATGAAATAAATAAGTTTATTGGTTCCAATGTGTAATCGTTCTTATCATAACTCATCTCGCTAAATGGTTACCTATAAGGTGTTATATATGTTATACCGTGCCAATCACTCCCATGTTTGTTACTTTTTCTTGGATATTGAGGCATTCACAAGAACATTTAAGATCTAAACATCAAATTTGTCACATAAAATAAATCATACGTGCGTGCGAAATTTCATATTTTCAGAAATGTGTTATAATAATTTTTTATTAAATATCTGATTGTTTTGTTGTTTTAGTGATATATATTGTATTGAATAAATTATAATATACACATAAAAGTATAAATGTTATTTATGTTTGCTTATGACACAATAGCAACCATAAGTCAATTTTTGGAGTTTGAAACTGAAGAGTAAATTAGAAAAAATCTTAGATTGTTATATAATATAAGTTAGATTGATGTTAAAAAAATTATTTATATAGTTATAGTATCTATAACCTAAACTCATATTAGTTGGTTGAAATATTTGAAATAATAATGATTTTAGTAATATTTAAAATTCGTAACAATCAAACAATCGGACCGAGATCAAACTGAATCGAGTTAATGGTCAGGTAGATTTTTATTAAACTTGTGAACATTAAACTTGTAAACTATCAAACCATATATAAAACCGATAAAGTGAGTAAATACGTTTGCGAAAAATATAATTATTTAGAGTAATTCCCATTCAATTTTATCATGTTCCATTATATCTTACCCGTTCTCCAATTTATATCTCATAAGAGAATGCATCTCTAATATAAGATAAATTTTGTATTCCCGATTAGAAACAGGAGGTGACGGAAACAAAAATTCTGGATATCCTGTTTGGGACAAACACAAATATATTTAGTATATTTTTATATGATATGAAATAATAAAAATATTACAAAAGTAATTGACTTCTTTATTCTTAGTGTTTTATATTTTGTTCATAAATATTAAATTACATTTGTTTGTTTTTTAAATTTTAACTATTATAGAACATACTATAATAACATTTCTTATTTTGAACATTTTTATGCTATATAAATTGAAAACACATGTTATATATTTGATGGCAAACGTTAATTTGTTTGAATTGTAACTTGTTCTAATCTAAAATCTATGTTTTTATCCCGTTCTATCTTCTTCCTTGTCGTTCCTGTTTTGTAATTCCTATTCTCGTTATATCATGTCCAAAGTTCATTTTTGCTTATATTTAAACACCATACAACAGACGGTTGTAATTTTTGAGGATTAACATATGTTCTGTTCAAATTTGTAAATATACTGTAAATTAAAATATGAAAACAAATTGAAAAAATAAATGATCTATCAACTATAATATGTCATACTCATACATTTGTTCTTGTGTATACATGTATATGAAAACAAAATTATATTTACTATTTAATATAAATGCAAAAATAAACACCGACTTGATATATTATCTTAAATCCAGAAATCCTGTTGTTGATATAATATATAATTAATCAAATAAAGATATTTGAATTTATTTGATAAACTTGCTTCATAACTCCAAGAAACGAATCTTACCAAAATCATAAAACTAAGAGATAGTTTAATGTGAATAAATTTAGAAAATCATTTTAAATTAATTTTTAAAAATATGTTAACTAAAAAATATCTTGTAATTAGTTAATTAGTCATCTTGATTTAAATTAAATAGTTCCCTAAATTTAATATTTTTCACTTCGAAATATTTACATTAAAAATTTAAAAACGTTATGTTTTCTTCTTAAATCTAATTTAAGATTAAAGTAAAAAAAACAAAAAAAGCAAAATCATTGATAATTAATTATATTGCTTCAAAAGCAGTACTTTTCAAAACGTCATTTTCAATGCATAAAATTGCTAAACCGTTCAAACTTTCTTGAGACATTGATGATCTCAAATAATTTTTCAGCACGCTTAGAGAAACTTCTTTCCATTGAGGCTACTGTCACAAGAGTGGTTAGTAAAATTCGATAAGCAATAAAGATATTTGGATAACAACCAATAGTATTCACAAACTCTAAAATCTCAATAGGTGCCATCACTTCATTATGTAAAGTTACCTGCAATATTTTTAACCCAGAAAAAACTCATCCAAGTCAACATCCGATGAACCACTATGAAAAAATGTATTATAAAAAGTAGTGCAACGTTCTCTTAATTCAATAGCATCAAGTGACTTTAGCTTCACTGAATTATATAAGAATCCAAAAACAGTCTCAAACGTTCTCATTTCCACAATTTTACTTTTCAAAGAAGCAATTGCCATATACACAATAACCTAAAATAATCAAAATTAAAAGTATCCTCAGGGGTTTGAATTACCTCATCATGACTGATCTCATCAAACTGTTTTCCCTAAACCTTCTACACTTACTTAGAAATTAGGCATCAACATCCATGTCATCAGCAAAACTTTTAGCTACATTCATACTTGAACTAAATCCATCAATTCTATAATTTCCAAAAAAAAAACGACACTACACCTTCTACTTGCTTCATTGCACTATCAATACAATTAGATTTAGCTTGTAATTTTTTACTAACCATGTTAATAGCAAATAAAATGTCATGCCAAATAATCATTCCAAGTAAGAACTCAAAATTTTCAAGTGCATCAAACAAACTTTCAGTCTCACTCTTTGATATAGCATCTTCACACAAGGTATATATTTCAAGTAAAGTTGGCCTTATTTGAGGAGCTTGATATCTTATAGCCTTGATTCTCCCATCGAGTATTAGACATATTTTTTACCGTAAAAGATGGAACATGCTTAAGTAAAATACTCCATCTTTTGGTAGAGCTTGTAAATATAGTATAGATGCGTTGCACAATTCCAAAAAAAAGATACAACTTTCAAGCAAGAATGTGCCATGTCACTAACAACAAGATTCAAGCTATGACAAGTACAAGGTAGAAACAATGCTTTCGGATTAATTTCTAGCAATCGCTTTTAAACTCTTTGATGTTTTCCTTTCATATTAGAACCATTATCATAACCTTGTCCTCTCACATTCTCAATATCAAAATCAAGCGACTTAAGAGCATTTTGTAATTCTTTAAAGAGGTCTAGTCCCGATGTATCATCTACCTTTAAGAACTCTAAGAAATACTTTTCTATTCTTATTTTTCCACTTGACATATTCACACATCGTACTATTATACTCATTTGTTTTTGATGACTAATGTCAAGTGTATAATCAAAGATAATAGAGAAGTATTTTGCCTCTTTAATAATACAGGGGATAGAAAGTCCAACCTTATAAGCAAGAAGAGAAATCAGCTCATTCTGATTATCATGCCCAAGATAGTGATGATGTATCTTATGAGTTTGGATGCGTCTAATATGATCCTTCATAATCAGAATGAGCTGATTTCTCTTCTCTCTTATAAGGTTTCAGCAATCATCTCAATCATTCCTAAAAAATTACCATTACTATTTTGGTAAAGTATATCACTTGAACCTCGAAATGCCAAATTTCTTTTCAAGAGACATTTTATAACATAAATTATTCTGGAAAAAACTTGTCCCCAACGTTCTTTTTCTTTTGCAATTTATTTCTGGAATTCTTAATCAATAGTTTGATTACTTAGAAATCTAACTTTTAAGTCATTCCAAATCCTCATACTAGCCATATGCTCCACATTTTTCTCATGATTTTTTTAGTCTATCACTAATATGTTTCCAATCTCTTAAACCTTTTCTTGCTAGTAAACTTAATTGACCATGAGATTGAAATAACTTACAGCAAAAACAATACACTTTATCCAGATGCTGTAAGTAAATCCACCACTTTCTATCATCAATGTCTCCATTACACAACTTTCTAAAATAATACTTATATGCAAAATGCCTTTTAGTTACATCATCAATAGGATACACAATATTCAGTTTTCTTTTAGGTCCTTTTTCAATCAACAAATCCCTTGTTTTACTGTCAAGATTATTCCAAATTAAAAAAAAAAAAAAAAA
>Ga0041059_1001486_pt1 | contig 18533 bp, 22 predicted proteins | sample AraColnosormetaG_FD_56232 | JGI IMG/M metagenome (GOLD analysis project Ga0041059, IMG submission 56232) | Arabidopsis roots microbial communities from North Carolina, USA - Col MF nosort | ecosystem: Host-associated > Plants > Roots > Unclassified | place: USA: North Carolina | collected...
GCAAATGAGTTGTATTTTACCAGATACCAAGGAGTCTCCTTTCGTTGTAGAAGAAGATTTACAGACTTGTTTATCAAACCACCATCTTCCAACTTGTTCTCATAAACCACTTTGGCCCGAAGACAGTATATGTGTTATGACTTATGACTACACACCACCAAACCAGAGAATTTAAGCACACATGATTGCCAACTTTACAAAAAAAACAATCTTACCGTATTCTCAAAAACAACACCCAAAAGATCACCATCTTTGGAGTTAAAGGTTGTTGCAGATGCAACTCTTCCGGATACCAAAACAAGAAGATTCGTTGTTTTTTCTTTAAGCAAATCATCTGAAAACACAAAAATAATACAATAACTGGTTCACATTGTAACCTGAAAGGCTGAAACCAATACAGAATGAAGTAGGCTTTGAATTCCATACTAAGAGAAACATACCTAACTTTTTTAAGTCAATAACGCGGGTAATACTGTTAAAATGTTCAAATCTCCTGCACCATCCCAAAAGCAATCATACATTGATTGATTGATTTATTAAAAAAAAAACATTCAAATATGCAAAAAGGATTGGGATGAGACTACTAAACTCTTTAATGCTCTCCCCCCAAAGATAAAATACTGTGGCACATGTAACACATATAGCAAGTCCTTCAAGCATTTGAAAAAAATTCAAACAAGATTTTTGCATCAAAACGATAATAACTTCCTCCACAAGTTCTGCATAACATGATCACAAACACAAAACGTTACACACCCTAACCTAATCGAACCTCTAAAAGTCCCACCACATTCCCAAAAACAATTATGCTAGTTGAGAATAAGAAGCAACTATTTTAAAAACAATAACAAACAATGATTACGAAACAAAGGAAACGAGAGACGTACTGTCGAAGATTAGGAACCTAGGAGAAATAGCACGAGAGATCAATTGCTTAAACCCTAGTGTCTCTCAAGTCTCAAACCTCCGAGCAAAAAGTGTCTTTTTCCTTTCTTTCTTTTTTTCTTTGCCAGCGAAATCATCAAAATCGTGTTAATCCGTATTTATAAGAATTCGATTTCGATTTGAACCAAACCGTAATAACCGATCTCAAAACCGAACAGAACCAAAATATCTAAAGATATAATTTCACTACAACCCGAATCCGACGAACAAACCGATCCGAAACCAAATCAATGTGTTGGATGGAACTAGGAAGTGTTAGAGAAAAGGAATTCTAGGAGAGTAAGTAATCTGTATAAAATATACACACATGACACATCCACACAAATTGAACAACATACCAAAGAAAAGATGAAATTAAAAGAAATATTTTGAAGCTACTATAACAAATTAACAACTCAACATAACATCCATTTTCTACTCTTCTATTACCCTGAAGTATCCGTCACAAGTCAACTCAAAGTCACACACATACGACCACTAATTGTCTACGGTTACTTGATCTGTATCAGTAACTCCTCCTTTTGATTACATTCATCTAACTCCCAACTCCTACTCCATCTCAAGTTCTTGTGGTTGAACCAACTGCTGCCTAATGAGACTTAGTTATATAACGGTGAATCTGGTTCAGAGCCGCAAACCGAAGTGTATGTAGAGACAGAGTCTTCCTTTGGTATTGCCACAAAGTTCAAAGGAGCTGTTGACAGTCTTCTTACTTCCTTGAAATATCCGTTTTGGCGATGGCTTGAGTATGATCTTGGGGTGGTCATTATGTCGTTATTTGTTGCTCCAGCTGAGTTTCTGCGGGGCGTAGGAGGCACAGATGCATCCCCATTGTATCCGTTGGTCTTTCTTACACTGTTGCTTCTTCTTGGACTCGGTTTTGATCCATAAATTGATTCCCTCCGCTTTATTAACAGATCCTGCATCTTCTTTTGATCCTGCAGAGAAAATGAAATAAAATTGTTTAAAAAGGCAAGCAGTATTACAAATCTTCAAGGGTTATGTAAAAGAGAGCTTTTTGACAAACCCGGTATCGTCTCTTTTCCTCTTCCTGTTGTTTCCTTGTCAATTTATAATCTTCAAGTATGGATACCAATCGAACCTGGAGGAAACCAGTAACCATATTTAAAGGATAGACCTTGTGGCTGTGTTTACTATAAAGTTACTTTAACTTACACCATCATATAGAAATGATTTCCGTGTTTCGTCCTCCCATAGAAGTGTTTTCTTGATGAGATTGTCAACCATTGCTACAGAAAACAATAAAACAATGCAACAATAAGCTAAAGATCTCATAAGAATATTTGGTGGAAACTACAAGAACATACATGGGATCTTGTTTACTGTGATCCGGGCGCGTTCTGCATGCTTGAGGTTTACATGTCCACCTCTTCCGGCACTATACCGGGTTTCATCCTAAAACCAAGGAAGGAATTTCTCAGTTACATCCTCCAACAAACCTATTTGCCTACAAGGAAAATTTACCTGATTGTATTCTTCTAGCCAGTTTTCCTCTTCGCACGCAGATAACCAGCGGTCAATCCTATCGATTATTTCTTTCCGGCTATGTGCTTCTTCTTTGATTTTGTTTATATGCAATTCAATATTTGTAAGAAGCTCTGAAGGGTCCACTAATCCTGAAGAAACATGAGGAAATATATTAGCAAGAAAATAAGCTACTCATATTTCTGAGAAGAAGAAGATAAGCTCTATCACTTTTAGTACCAGAATCAATCAAAGCAGTTGATTTCTCAAGCGATGTGCTTGTGTCAGCCTCAATGTGAGCCAATCTGCAAAGATTCTCTAACTCAGTCCTTCTTTTCATCACAAGCTCCTTCATTCTGCTAGCTTTCAGCTTATTAAAACAGTCTACTTCTGCAGACACCTGAAGTCCAAGGGAGAAACAAGAACTCAGAGATCCTGAATAACATTAATGGCAATTAAAAGTTGGGAAAAGAAAAGAGCTGTGTCCTAACCTGTTCAATTGTTTCACTAGAGAGGATATTTGGCTCAGTGATATCAGATTCTGATGATCTTACAACATAACTGACACTTGCAAATTTCGTTCTTTCTTCTTGAGATGTGTCCATTAGATTCCATAGCTCAAAAAGTGAACCCGCTACATCCTTTAACTGCACACTCAAAGGCGAAAATGCTAAGGCATCAAAATGATAATCAGTTACAAAGAGAAGAATAGCATTGCAGGCATGTTTATCTACCTTTTGAAACCGAACGCTCCTTTCGGTTTTCAGCTTATGAATCATGTGGTGTAGACCATCCAATGTATCATCAGAAATGTTTGTAGACTGCTCATGGTCAGTCCTATGTAAGCTCGGATGAACCTCACTAACAGTTTGACCAAAGTCGACTCCAAGAACACCACATAGAGTGTGCACCTCATTCACATAGTCCAAAACCTTGTTCAGACGATCCGACTGCATAAAAAACAAGAACATATGAGTAAGCAAGCAGCTTGACTTAACAAAGTAAAATCTGAGTTCATCTTCTTATTGTATTCATGAAAACTTCCTTACCTTCTCTTTCTGGAGCGAGCGGAGATGTGTTTGATACTCGTTAAGCTTCCGAAGAGTCAGGTCTTGTTCATCAAGAGCCAAAGAACCGACCATCGTTTTGTTGAGTTGGTCACTGTATCCAGATATTTCACCACTCATCTTCTCAATTTGTGCTTTTATATCCACAAATTGCTTCATTCTTTCATCTTTTTGCAATCTTAAGTCCTCAAGCATTGGCCTCACAGCAGCAAGTTTTTCTTTCAATGATTTTGAACCTTCCTTTGCTTTCATCTGTAACCATAAAAACACATTTTAAAAACAAAAAAGATGGAAACTTTCCTTTCATTACCAATAAAAAGAAACCAAGTAGACTAGCTCATACCGGTGAGTGGCTGTTGAACACTCCAAGAGCAGCCAGTAAAGAAGCAATTTCAGCTTCAATTGATACCAATGACTGATGAAGCTGTGCCTTGGAATTAGCAGCCTCGTCCACTTTTCTTCTGTAGATTTCAAGACATTCCTTCTCCAATTCCATTAGCATCCGGTCTTTCTCAGCATCACTCTCACCAATATCAACCCATATTTTCTGCTCCAAACCAACAAATTTTGCCATTAAACCATGAAATATATAGATACTCCAAACATAAAAATCAGATACTTGTAGAAAAACAGGTCAAAAGAAGTCTCAGAAACTAAGAAGAGGTACCAAAATTCACAGTAACCCTTAAACCTATAGTTGACAGAAAAAAAGGAGAAGACTTTACCTATAAAGACCCTAAATTTGTCCTTGAAGCATCATTATCAAGAAACCCTAAATTTTCCAAGAAACAGAGAAGAAGAGGGTGAAAGAAAAACCTGAAGCTCTCGAAGCAGAGCATTACAAGTAGTGTTTGTACGGAAACAGAGACTCGTAGGGCTTTCAATCTCCAGCATTTCAGCTAATTTGTCCTCTCTCTGACTTGCTTACTTGCTCCAAAGTTAGAATCTTGAACTAGAGAGAAAGAAAGAGAGCTCAGCTTGTGACAATGGCTGCTTAAGGTCTCAAAGAAACCACACAAGATATAAAAGACTCACAGGAACAAATAATAGCAGATCTAAAGCTTAACATAGCAAAAAGCTTCTCATTACTTTTGCAGAGAGAAAACAATAGATCAGCAAAGCATAGAATTCCGAGCAAAAGTTTGCAAGAAAAGAGAGAGGGTTAAGTTGGAAACACTAAAGAAAGAAGAAGAATGTGGAGAGAAAAAAAGTCTGAATAAAACTGAGCTTCTTTTTGTCATATTTACACTATTAAAAATTTATACTACATTAATGTTATTTATTATTTTGTTATTCTCTTTTCTAATTTTCTTTTGTCACCTACTTTATCTTGTTATTCTCTGATATTAGTAGTATTTATTCGTCTTCATGAAAATACGATAAAATAAAGTAATTAAAGTGACGGATTCTCGGGAGCGCGTGGGTTTTAGAGGAGCGTTGGTAACACGTCCCAATAGAATAAAGAGAATAAGATTTGTCTTCTTTGATGATCAGATGTATAAAAGTATTTATAGAGTACTCAATTGTTTAGGTATATCGTATTTGTACGTTGCATGACGACCTTTTGGACCAACCAAATTTTTTAGAATTAGTCTTATGCATCCAAAAAAAAAAATTGTAATTTAAATACTACTATCGACGTTGAAATGAACCTTTAATCATGAGAATAAAGAGGTAAATCACTTTTGAATGATGAAATGCAGAAATAGTATTTGTTTTGAGTGAAGCTAAAATTAATAGAAGATGTGTGTATATTTTACAAGAAAAATATGCCAAATTGGTCTAATCAAAAGCAAGGAAGTGGTGGTGGCCAATGTCACTCCACTCCACTAATTTCATTAAGAATAAGTTGAAAATCTTATTTCTATATTTAATTTAATCAGCAAAAAAATTAGTATCATTATCCAAACCTTTCATTATTGCTTGCCACAACTGCTAATTTTTTTTTTTTGTTGTCTGAATTTTATTAAAAACCCAAGGTAGAATACCATTTGAAATACAAACGCCGGCAGACCAACTAAATGTCTCCAAAAACTAAGCCCAAAAGAGGAAAACTAAGCCTCAACGGAACGGAGAAACTATTTAGACCAACGAAGAAAACAAAAGACAAATATCTAAAAAAGATCAACCGTTAAGGGAAAACGAAGATCTAAGCACTAAAATTGCGCAAAAGAACCAGGAACCCTCACAAAGCTTCCCCAAAGAAACGGAAAACGTCGGAAACACCAATAAGATCGGAAAGAACTCACATCGAAGTCAAACCACTAGCAATCCGACAGGGAGGAAAGCAAGAAGCCACCAGAGCGAGAGACACAACTACTAATCAAATAAGCAATTATTATGACATTATATATTGAATTTCTGATATTTATGTTTGTCTTATAACTATGTTAATATCTCACACGTACTGACAGAACAAGCAGCCTTACTTTAGAAAGTTTAGAAGAAGACAGAAACAGGATAATCCCAAACATTGTGTTGGGTTGCTTGAATTATTAGCCGACAAGTTGAGTTCTAACCACTTCATTCATAAATAAAGAAGTCAGCTGATGAAGATTATACAACAATCTTTGTCATAAACTACGTAAAGATAATGAAGTAGCTAGTCCTGTATATATTATCTTATGTTTCCTGGTACTAGTTCTGGTGCGACTGCTAAAATCTAAATTGTCGTCTTTAGATTAACATTTGTTTTTTTTTTCTCTCTATGAAAGTACTAAATTTTCATAGGATAAGCCATTCAAAATATCAATTACAGTGACTATTGAGTATTGACTAATATTATTTGAACTCACAACTCACCTACATGTATTAATGTTTGCATTATTTTAGTGATTGCTAAAACACATAAGTGTCACATGACATATATATCATTGTTTAGGCTAAACATATTATATATATGGTCTATATTATAGATATCGATCCAAGTCTATTAGCCAATCCAACACTAAAACAATCCTCTTGTAAATGAGTAGCTCATGACGACATTATTCTGTTTCATTTTGGAAGCATTAGCATCATTTCCACACACACGTGTTGACCTAAAAAGGCCTATATTTGTTCTATTTATAAAGCCTTAAATTAAAGACTCAAGCAATATCACATGGATCTAATATATAATCATATGTTGCATAGAAAAAAAGAACAAAAAAGAAATAGAGAGAGGTGGTTGAATGATTTAGGCTTTACATCAAACCCACTGTTTCAATAATTTTGTTAGGTGTGTGTGTGTATGTGTGAATACAGCTAGAGAGTTTCACGAAGAAGCTGGTTGGTCAAAACTTTTGACTCGAAAGGAATTGCTGACAAATCGATCAATCAATTTGCTTCAGAGAGAAAAAAAAAACACATAAACACAATTGACATCTCTCTATCTATACGGTCCGATACTAGACTTGGCGAACCAAACTAAAGATACAGTAGGACACTGTGACTGTCTAGGACCACCAGAGATATTCAGTGAAGTTTCTATAGTCATCATAAGTCAATCTTGCTGACTACATCATACTAATAGGAACTATAGTCGTAAGGAACATATATACCACATTAAGCTTGTTTCTTTTGATTAACTCCTCAAGTTGTTTTCAAAATACTCGACGAACTAGACTGAATCAGCAATAAGACCAAACATGTAAAATAAACGTTGCAGAAGTTAATGCTCATTAGTTTTCTCTTTTGTAAGAACATACAAACACACAGGTGACAAGTTTTGGCCAAGAATTACAAAATAATATGATACCTTCATAGTCATACCTCAGAATTAATGTCCTAGTCGAGAAGCAGAAGTTTGTTTTTATAGATCTTTCTTTTCATTAGAGAAATGGGTATCGGCCCAATAACATAGGCCAACCCATTTGCATTTATTTTCTCATATCCAGTAAGGATATACTTTCAAATTTTTGTATAAATGGGATTTTGATTTTTCTTTAATATGTTGAACGAATTTAGTAAACTATTCACATTATTTTATGTTCAGAACTATACTGTAAAATAACTAACGGTCAACAATAATTGAGAGAATTTGGAAGTTTTCGTTAGACTCACATCAATAATGTGACTCAAAGCTAATAATTGCAATTTCCGACAAATTTGTGGCATGGGCGTTTATGCTGTCTTCTACTCTTCTTGTATGACAACGCACATACCCGAGCTTCGTAAATTTTATTTCTATTTTTTTCAAGTATATTTTGTTTTTAAAATGCGATTTTAGAAAGAATTTGTGTGATCAGAATTCACGGTGTAATAATAGTTTGTATGCATACTGTTGTTTGATGTGTCATAATCCAAATTTAGATAATATGTTTATGTATAATGTTAGAAATAAAAATGTAGTAGAAATTTACGTATATTTTCACTGATAATAGAAATTTTCAAATATCCTTAAACTGTCAATATCCAATTTCTTTATGTTTAAAATATTTCAACAGCTAATTTTCAACCGCTATTTATTTTATTTAAATTTATCTTGTCATTATATTTCGTTATTGATAAATATCTGAAAAAGTGGGTGACAAAAAAATTACCGATTCAAATTATTGTAATAAAATTGACAAATCAAAAGATTGAAATAGAAAACAAAAATGGACTACATTTCTCAAAATGGCAAATAATTTTTATTCATATTTATCAACCTCGAAATGACCTACATATATAGAGACACAAAGATCACAACAAAATCAACCATTCCTTTCCTTATCTTCTTCCTCTTTTGCTTTTCTAATCTCTCAATGGCTACCTTAAAACACAAACCTGTAAATTTGGTATTTTACGTTTATAATTTGATTATTATATTCTCCTCCCATAGTTCCACGGCGGAGCTCCGCAGGCTACTGCAGCCATCAAAAACCGATGGTACAGTGAGCTTTCTCGTTATCGGAGACTGGGGAAGAAGAGGCTCCTATAATCAGTCCCAAGTAGCTCTTCAGGTTACTTCTTATTTTCATTTACAAGTTATTTACTATATTTCTCGCCTGTACGCATATATATAAATATATAATGCAAATTCAATAGTGTATAATTAATACGTATTACGTAAACATATATATGCGTATGCCTTCAAGAGCATACGTGATATGAGGATCAAATTTACTGGTCTTCATATTAATGCCGGCCCTTATGTTTTTATATTATTCTTTTTTTTTCTTTTTTTTATTATTATTATTCAATTTCAATATATATTACTAATTCTTGAACACCATGTTATAAGATACCATAAAAAGAAAGAAAGTCATGTTAGAGGAACTTGAAAGATTCGGTCTGTGTTAAGAAAACAGCTTTAGTGTACGAAGATATTCTACATATGATTTTTGTTTGTACTGTTGTTTTGCAGATGAACTCAATGTGGTAAATTTTATGCTAGTTTGATGTTTTCTTTTATACTGTTGTTTTTAGTTATTTTATGCTAAATTATTTCACACGAAATTTAAACAGATGGGAGAAATCGGAGAGAAATTAGATATCGATTTTGTGATTTCTACTGGAGATAATTTTTACGACAATGGTTTAACCAGCTTGCACGATCCTCTATTTCAAGATTCTTTTACCAACATTTATACCGCTCCGAGCTTGCAGAAACCTTGGTATAGTGGTAAATGTGTGGTTCAATGTGTACATTCGTCGTTGGATCTTAATTATTAAACGATATGTGGTTCAATGTGTTAATTACATTTTCTTTAACCTAAAGTTTTAGGAAATCATGATTATAGAGGTGACGTCAGGGCACAACTTAGCCCTATGCTCAGAGCTCTGGACAACAGATGGGTTTGCATGAGATCTTTCATTGTAAATGCTGGTAATTCCTCCTATATAATATTTCTTCAAAAGTTAGAAATATTTTATTAATCCTCCAATTATTTTTTTATTTTTGTTAATTTCGTTAACTGAACAGAGATCGTCGATTTGTTCTTCGTCGACACAACTCCGTTCGTCGATAAATACTTTATTCAACCAAATAAGCATGTTTATGACTGGAGCGGTGTATTACCTAGGCAAACATATCTGAATAATCTCTTAAAGGTAACAATTTTTTAAGTAAATCTTCCTTTCTTTCTTTTTTCGTCGAAATAGAATTAATATTAACTTAGGAACGTCATTATATACGTGTTTTGGGCAAAACATTCCTTTTTCTTTTGTTATGATTGGATTTTTTTATAAAGTTATGATTGGATGTTAAACGCAGCTTTTATTTTGTCTATTTTCAAATGGAATCGCGTTTTAATTAGGTATGTAATGCGATATGATTAGAGAACAATCTGCCAATGCAACTTTTTTTCTTTTTACGAGCGAGTGACTAACGAAAGCTATAATGTAATAATATAGGAACTCGACGTGGCGTTGAGAGAGTCAGTCGCAAAGTGGAAAATAGTGATTGGTCACCATACGATCAAAAGCGCAGGCCACCACGGGAACACCATTGAGTTGGAGAAACACCTTTTACCTATTCTCCAAGTAACAAAACCATTCCATTCATATAATAAAGTTTATGCACCAATAGAAAAAATCTATCTAATTAAATCTGTTTTTTTTGTTCTCGATTTACTAGGCAAATGAAGTGGATCTCTACGTAAACGGACATGATCATTGCTTAGAGCACATAAGCAGCGTGGACAGGTAGAATAAATTTATTTATTTGTTCGTTAATTATTTTCTTATTAATCAATTATTGTAACGTAAGGGTCCACGTACGGGAGGATATAAAATGTCACCATTTTTGGTTGCATATAGTAACATACAATTTATGACAAGTGGAGGTGGATCCAAGGCCTGGAAAGGAGGTGACGTGAACTACGTTGAACCAGAAGAGATGAGGTTTTACTACGACGGACAAGGTTTCATGTCGGTTCACGTTTCAGAAGCTGAACTGCGTGTAGTCTTTTATGATGTTTTTGGACACGTTCTGCATCATTGGAAGAAGACTTACAAGGAGGCGCTTTATTTCGCTTCTTGATTCCAATTTAATCGGACGTAATTGTTTATGATCGATGTACTATGAAATTATCAATATCGTACTTCGTCGAATTTTCGAATCACATTATGATATGACAAGAACATATCAGCAGCATCAGAAAAAAAAGTCAATGAAATCTTTATTGCGTAAAAGTACAGTTTCAAACAAGATATTATTGAAAATTTGTAAGATGTGAGATTAACTAGAAATACTGCATGCATATACTGTATATACATATCGAATCTAAGCATATTAAAATGTAAATATCATCCTCTCTTACGCTTCCATATTAATTAAGTTAATTAATTTTCGTTATTCTTATCCAATTTGATTAACAAGTTTTCCCGAAGCATGCGTGCATACAGTACTCTTGTGTAGTTTGTAGGGACACAAAATGGGTCCGATTCTCATCTATAAAGATAGATAATGATTTTGTTACATGTCTTTTGTCCTGTGCTCAGATTCTCTTCAATCATGTAATATATATAGATAAGTTATAGTGAATTATGGATTATATGATAAGATAAATGATATACAACTCTATGTTGTGGATGAGATTCTGTCACATAATTTCACAAGCCCCGGATCTCTCATATTTGATCGCAAGAACACTTTTGCTCATACCAAAATTATCTCCCAAAAGAAATATAATAGTCATTCTATTAAGGCTTATCTTATTTTACTTTTGGTGAGACTTAATAGAGTGGACAAAGGAATGAAGACATGGGCCACTGCCATGAACCATGGGACCGAACACACAGCTGAACTTGTATCACACAACAGAGATAAAGGCTTCATATCTTAGCTTTCGAATCCCAAAAAATATTCCAAGAAGAAAAAAAAAAAGTAACTTTCTTGAGAATCTTGAGACACTTTGGAGAAAAACAAAGGTATATATATATATGCATGTGTAAGAAGATATTATGATTCAGTCGAAACGAGGCAGAGATAGAATTTGAATAGAAAGGAAAGGATATAGATGAATGATTTTAGAGAAGAGAGTAGAAAACGGGTAACTTTTCCTTGTTTTGACTCTCCTAAAAATAATTTCTCAAGTGGCAAAAACAAAACGACATTTCATCGAATTCACCGCTCTTTTAACAGTTTGTAAACTGCACCTCAGATTTCATCTCCCAAAAACTATTCTCTCTCTTTGCTCTATCTTCTCTTCTTCAGCTACTAATTGCTCTGTTTACCGTTACTGCCATCGCATTCCCCTTCACCAAATCCGTTACGAGCTTCTTCTTTCGCCTTCAAATCTAATTTTCCTTCTGTTCCGTTGCTGTTGTCAGCCAGTTCTTGATTTGAACCGGGTGGGAGGAACACACCAGTGCCTGGGATGGGCATTCGAGGTTGTGGTGCTGTCTGGTGTCGTGGATGAGGTGGCAGCAGTGGCCAGACAGGCGGCCCGGTTGGTACACCACCTGGGAACGGCATTGGAGAGGCAAGTGGAGGAGAAGGAGGGATGAAAATCGGTTGAACAGCTCCGTTTGGTGGGCGGTGAGACGGAGTGGGCAAGACACCAGTGGACGGGATAACAACAGGGTAGTGTTTAGGTGGGCCGGTTGGGTGACGGATGTGCTGATTTGGCGATCTGCTCGGCGGTGGTCCCCAGTTAGAGTTTCTCGGTTTAGATTTGATGAAGCTAATGAGTATCCGTTGCTTTCGGGTTGCGTGAATTGCATACTTAGCAAGATTTGCGGATTTGCCTTCCACCAAAAGAACCGATCTGTTCAAAGTTCAAAGTACCAAATATAATTGATGATAAAAGGATTGAAAGATCTTGATTTTACAGAATAAGTGATATGGATCGGTTACCCGGGAGTGAGAGACAGCTTGAGAGAGCCTTTGTAGTCGCCGGGATTTTCAGAGACAATGACTCTTCCAAATGTATAATCACATTCAGACAAGGACAAGACACTGATGGGTCGTCCAAACCAGGGAACAAACATATGAGGCTGCGAGTGATCTCCCTATGGTTCACAATAACAGAGAAGACACAAGAAAACTTCTACTTTGTTAAGAAAACAGAAACAGATAGTTTTAGGGGTTGCAAAGAATTTAGCAATCAGTTTAACCTCGCTGAAGAAATCAATGATGCATGCGTCTGGTTTCACAGGTATGATTTGCTTTGAGACCAAACGTTCAATGATGTCTGAAAGAGCTGATGGGATTGGCTCTATTCTTCGATCTGCATAAAGCCCATATCTCATGTTAACCAATACACAGAAATTATAAGTAAATAACATTTTAAAGGACTTGCCTTTGATACTATCATCATCAGGCGGCGTATCAGCTATAGGAAGACCGAGTTGGATCATCTCACGTCCATGTCCTCTATTTGGCCGTTTATAACCCACATATGCCTCACCTGTTTCCCATTAACCAAGGGTTTAATACCTGACTAAAACAAGTTAAATCATTATTGTAGGGCAAACAAGATTCTTACTTTGAAGTTGACCTCTTCTTCCAGCAAGTCTCAGATTGGTTACAAGAGAAACGAGTTGAGAAACTTCGTTTGCGTCAAGCATTTTGTCGTATAGCTTCAATCCTTCGACAACATTAACCTACTCAACAAAACTAAGGAATTAGGTGTCGTAGGCATAAACTCTAAACAGATATATAAAAGAAAACCAACTCACCATTTTTGCATCATACATCTCTTGAACCACAAAAGTCTTTGCCATGCTTGCAGGACACTCTTTATCGTTCTCCTCCTGCTTTTGCTCAGAAATGAGACTGTTATCTGAAAGCAAGAAGCAACACATAATCAGAACATTTCAACAAAGTCTAATATCAGGTGTAAAACCGAGAAGTCAGGTCTTCCAAAGTACCTTTAGAACCCGAGTTACACTTATGGTTCTTCACTATCTCCTCTTGAGTTTCAGATTCTTCCAATTTTTTCTCAACTTTACTATCACTCCTCGGTTTCTCGCTACCATCTATCCCACAAACAAACAAAAAACTTACATTTTCACTAAAGCAGAGAGTCTAGAGACTAAACCACAGATTAAACCCAAATCTTCCACTCTCATCATGTTCAGCAACATACAATGAACTTTCTCAGAAACAATTGCAGATAGGATTTCACAACAAACAAGTTTACTTTCCTTACAAGCAAGCAAAGCATTGAAGCCAAAACAAAGACAATTTGATTACCTCTCTTCTCTTCTGCAACAGACAATGCCTTAACATCACTTGCCAACTTAGCTTCCTCCCGATGCTCAACACGATCACTGTTAACGCCATTGAAATTATGCCCATTTCTCGCCATCGAATCAGCTCCTCTGTAACCCCCACCACCACCATGATGCTTGTTAAACCCAGGCCCTGATCTCCTTGCTCCAAATTTCCCAACTTGATCAGAATTGTAATGCCTTTGAGGTGGCATTTGCTGTTGCCTTTTCCAAGCAATCTGCTGAAGATTGTAAGAAACATCTGCAACTGGGAAAAACTGCTGCATAGTAAGCACTTGAGACCAGGCTAAGCGACGATGATGAATGCTTCCGATCACGGATTCGTACTCGTTGTGATCCCCAACCGCTTGTAGATGCTGACAAAGCGAATCGATGATCGCGTTAGCCGCAGCGAACTCCGCACGAAGCCAGGAGATAAACCCATCTCGCTCGTCTGGGATCCAATTTGCCGGAGGAGGAAACTGCAATTTCTCAGACGGAGTAGTAACATTTCCAGGTGGTGGCATTGCCATTTTCGTGGCAACAATTAAGAACAAACAAATAAAGCAAATATCTTTATATAAAAACTGTTCCTTTTTTTGCTTCTCTCTTTATCAAACACAAGTCATAGCTTTCTTCAAACAGATCTGCAGAATCAAGAGTAAAGATCAGATTTTTAACTCGATTTCAACGAGATCATACACTAGAACTTGGGAATTAACGGAATTCAGATAAAACCCACGAAGAAATGAGGTAAATTTCAGATGGAAACAGTAAAACCCAGAACGAAATTAGAGAAGCAATCACCAGAAATGTGAAAGATAACAGATCTGGCAAATAGAGAAACTCGTCTTCAACGTGAAGCTGAGTGAAATAAAGAGAGCTGAGAGTAATGTATAAACTAAGGGAAGGGAAGCTTCGTAAAAGGCAAAGACAAGAGATGGAGAGAGAGAGAGAGAGAGAGGGAGAGATCTAGGGTTTTTGAGGAAAGAGAGGTGTGTGTAAAAAGGGTAATAAGAGAGATTTGGTTTTGGCTTAGTTAAGACGCATGTCTTATTTTCACATTTCTCACTCTCTTTATCACTCTTCTTTTTTTCTTCATGAAAATTCTTCGGATTGTCACAAAAAATAAAAATTTCAATAATTCCAACTTTGACAATTACGCAATTTTACAATTTTCTGTAGTCAAATGCTAAATTTCGGTTAGTTCATTATACATTTATACTGTACTAATCAAAATTGTTTATATTAGGTCCCTCTAATTTATGCATATCAGATTTGAAACGAAATCGAGATTCCGCATCTTTTTAAAGATGCTGATTAATTTATGATTATCACGTCGCTTTTTTTGCTTTGGGATAAATGGGCCTTATGGCCCATAGTATTAAGATAAAGATAAAATATGAATCTAATATGGCCCCATGAGATTTTGTAAGTTACGGCATTTTGTTAAAGTTTTGGTCCCTTTGTCGACATATTTCTAAAAAGAATACGAATTTTGGTGATTTTTTCTAAATAAATGAGATTTGACTTTATGTGTTGTTCCAAACTTTCATTGATGATACTTTAGATAATTCAGATTAGTAGTAGTCGACAAACAATTATGTAAAAGACTAAAAGCTGATCTTGACTAATACTACAAGCTTTACCTCCCACTAATTACGAGTTTTATTCTTTCTTTACCAAAGTCATTGATATCATTAATTAATGGTCGGAATATGAACTATATACATATTCAAGTCCGCAAATACTAAAATGACACGCTTAAAGATCATTTTTGCCGTTGTTATCATACTTTTGATGTAATCCTAACCAAACCACTAATTAAGTTTTTGTATGGTATTGAGTTTTTTAAGAAAAGAGGTATGGCATTGCCGCATTGGCCAATTACATGAGTGGTAAGTCCTAAAACAAATTATATGAATCAAAACATCATTTTTTTTTTTGGCTATATAAAAAGCCTTCACTAAGAAGATGCTATGTGGATACACCACTTGGTAAACCATATAAACGACACTTCAGGACTACGATCGACCAATCTCTTTGACAAATGTGTCCATTGGACTCCATAAAATATGATGTACCTCGCACGCAACACAAGTCACCCCAAACGGACCCACAAGTTATATCATCGATGTACCTCGAAATGACATTATCAATTGACACATTGTGTATATGTGAATGAACTTAATGTGTAAATATGGTCAAATAAAATATCCCATTGAAGTCAACAATATTTATTGGAGTTGGACCCGTCTTTGAACATTTGTACAAGGTAAACAAACCTACTCAATTTTGTTGAAAACCAAAATAATGAGAACATATATATATGCATAGCTAGATGAAGAAGATGCAAGAAAAGAATCATTGTATGCACGGTATACATTATATTTTTAATGTACTTTAGTATTCTCATCATTCTATTATTTCTCATACGTAAAATATTCTAAAATTATAATCCCGATTTTGTTTACTTATAGAAAAATGAAATTTTATTATTATGTTAAAACGATAATGTTCATAAAATGGAGGAAATCAAAATATAGCGGTGTCATTCCATTATTCAGTCCATAATTCATAGTATTCCTATACAAGACAGAAAATGCCAAAAATGCCCTCTAGCCGAACAATATACACCGATTCATATCGACTCAGTTCGAGCTAATCGGCTCCTGCTCCGATGCTTCCCACGACGGTGGCCGTGAGGAATCCCACCGAACGTGACCGGATCATAGACCCTGAGACGCTTAGCCTCAGCCGGATTCACAACACACTCCGACAAAACCACCTTGTACCTCATATGATCGTAACAATACGAATAAGTCATGTGTTTCTGTCGGAAAATCTCCATCTTGTTCCTCTGAGACTCCGTTATCTCCGATGCTAGCCGGAGATTCTGAACCGCTTCATCTTTGCAGCTCGGAAACTTCTCGGTGGGGTCAACGGCGCAGCCGTGGAGGATCAGATCAGTGAATTGAGAGACGTAAGGGGCATATTTGTAATTTACACCGTACTTGCCTCCATCAGTCGCCCATTTGGAACCATCCCATATGGTTGAATATAAAGACATTGGCTTCGCCGGGAAGTCACCGCCCATCGACGCCGTACGTTTGACTTCTCTGATCGGAACATTGTCTACATAAAATCTGCAATAAATGCAAAAAACATTACTTGAATGTTATCAGTTTTGGTAGAAATTCCAGCTTTTAGTGAACTGGAGTTTAGATTATTTCTTTCAAAATTCTCTGTTTGGGTCTCTGTTATAGATCAAATAACTTTCCAAAACAAGAAACTAAAGCGACCATCTTTACATATAAAATTAAATTCAAGTCACCATCTCGCAAAAACCCAACTTTCCTTAAATAGAAATATCAAGTAACGGCTAAAGATTCTCCATCCCGAAGAGCCAAGAACATCAAAAGACTCATAAAGCCTAATCTAAGGGATTTAATTAGCCATCTAAATCCTCTGTTTTTTTAATCCAACTACTGCGAATACCTAGTTAAGTTTCAAAGTCATGAGGAGCTTTGGGAGATTGTTAAACTATCAACTATGTATAGTTAAATTAAGAGGATGATTAAGAATCTAATTAAGATGGGTTTTTTTTTTTAACTTACATGATGTGAGATAGAGACCAAAGGATACTGTATTGATGGAAATCCTCTGTTGGATCAAACCAAAGATTGTATCTTTCTTCTCTGCCCAAGTGTGTGCTTCCATTACCGTATATATTGGTCTGAATCCTCCATTCTCTGCCTCTAATATTCCCCAAAAACTCAAAATCAATCTCGTCATGATTCTTCTCATATAAGTCCCCATTTGATAACTGAGAAGAACATAAAAAAGTTTCAAGATTTGTGCTTTCTAAAATCAGTGGAAGAAAAAAACAATTTTCATGAGAAATCTAAGAGATTAGAGATTGTTGCTTACATAAAAGGCGATAACAACTCCTGCAGAGTAATCTGCTGGCAATTTGATAGAGGAACTGAAGAAGCCATGCAAGTAAATATCATTTGAGACAAATCCAGAACCTGTAAACATCATTTAAGAAGAATACTATGTTAATAACAATTAAAGAAACAGAAACGGAACATACTCAGAGGAACAAGAACACAAACCGGTTCTTTCATCAAGCGTTAACCGGACAGATTTTCCATCTCTGTGAACAATAAGATTCTGGTCACCAAAGAGCTGTGTGTAACCTTCGTCGAACTGTATAAGAGGAAGCTTTTGTAGAGCAAATCCAGAAACCAAACTGGTGAAGAGTGACATGAAAACTAAAAATCGAGTTATAAAACCCATTTTTTGTTATGAATGAAAAACGTTTCTGTGTATAAGAGTATTATGAGGACGAAAAGAGAAGAGACTTAAATGGATAAATAGCGTCTTGAGGACGAGTTTTGGAGCTGTATTGAAAGAGAGAGAGAGAGAGAGAGAGGATAGTGAAAGAAATAGTATGAGTATGAATATGAGGCAGAGTACTTCTGGCTATGGTTGGTTTATACTTTTAATCTTCATAAATATGTCAGTTTGTTTTTTCCATAATTACTTTTATTTATTTATTGCATTGGACCAGTAAAAGATCAAAAGGCTATGCTGTAACTTTTTTTTCAAGAGATTCTAATTTGCAATTAGACTGATGGAATCTTAAACTAGGATTATTATTCTATTTTACATGTTTTAAAGATATACTAATTTGCAATTAGACTGATGGAATATCTTAAACTTGGATTCTTTTTCCATTTTACATGTTTTAAAAGAAAACCATGGCATATCGACTGATAGCTAAGGTTATTACAATTTTGTTAGCATATACTACAAAATTTACCGCATTGAAGGATCAGATCTTTTTTTTTTTTTTCTACTAAGGATCAGATCTTTATTAGTGGGAAAAGGGGTCCTTTTATATTTGGA
>Ga0041059_1001487_pt1 | contig 18528 bp, 18 predicted proteins | sample AraColnosormetaG_FD_56232 | JGI IMG/M metagenome (GOLD analysis project Ga0041059, IMG submission 56232) | Arabidopsis roots microbial communities from North Carolina, USA - Col MF nosort | ecosystem: Host-associated > Plants > Roots > Unclassified | place: USA: North Carolina | collected...
TTTTTTTTTTTCATAAACCTAAGACATATAAGGGATTTTTATTGTAACTTATTTATGAAATTAACTGACTTCTAAATGCAATGCAGTGTGTCACCTGCTAGATCCATTTCCCCGCGTTCACGGCCCCTTAGTCGTTCTCGCTCGCTATACAGCTCTGTCTCAAGGTATGAGTGTTAGATTTGTATCATTATTATATATGTAGTTACCCCTTCATGGATCACTTGTTCTTGCATAGTGAACTCCTTACTAGCTTTATTACTTACAACTAAGCACCTTTTGTTGCTTCCGTACACAGTTGAATTTGTTTGAGTCTTTTTTCCCTCATAGTGGACTAGTCTATTGTCACTTGATTTTCTTCCTTTGTTGATGTTTTCTATGTCATGCAAACTCCAATATGGGTAAAGGTTACCTCCTTGTTTGGGATTACCAGAGTTCCTTTTCATTTCTTACACGTGAATGTGTTTGTTTTTTATGTTTTGAGTTCTTGACAGAGATGCTCCCATCATATTTAGTCCTTTTCCTTTCTCTTTGTGTCGTTCTCTTCTGGATGTTTCCTTCTGATAAAGCTTTACTTCTTAACTTTTTTCCAGCGACGGTGAATTTATTACGTATCAATCTTCATTATCCGACTTATAATTTAAAGAACACTTAGCTAGATGTTTCACTTTTTGAAAATTTATTTCTATCGGAAGGGGGAAGATGGATTTCTGAGGCATGTCCTCGATCATTTACCGTGATTACAATTGTATTGCGTTGTTTGTTTTCTAGATCTGGCTCACTGCTACGAGCTGGGGATTGGATCTAGATGGGTCATCTAGATGGATTCTTGGACTGGATTTACAAAGCTGGATTAGCATGAACTTGAACTTCTGTTTTTACGGTCTGGTCTGGTCTGGTACTCCGCGCGTATCAGCTGTAGGATCTGATCGCAAAGTTTTGGACTATGATTACTCTGATTCCTCAATATATTTATCTTTTTGACAATAGTGGATTCTGTGTTGAGTTCTTTTCTAGGACAGCATTTAAGCTCCCGGGACTAGATGGGAGATGGTCAGTAAATTTCTTTGTTATGCCACACTTACATGGGGTTTTTGGTCTTGCTGCAGGTCCCAATCAAGATCAAAATCAAGATCAAGATCAAGATCGAATTCTCCAGTTTCACCTGTAAGTCTAAAAGCTGAACCTTCTTTAATTCACAATCCATGGTGTTTGTTTAAATACCTGCTCACTTTGGTTGTTCTTCAATCAACACCAACTTAACGAAATCATGAGACAGACTATAAAATTTGAAGAGTCTGTAGAACGACTAGGTCTCACCAACCTCTGTGTGCACTAAAAATCGCCTCTCCAAGTGTTTCAGCAACATAATCTACCTCTGTCATGTGTTATCATTTCTTCTTCTCTTAACGGTATTACATATTATGTTTTGCAGGTGATATCTGGTTGAAAATGAAAACTGGCCACTGGCTGTACCCGAATCGTCTCAAGCTTCTCAGGCTCCACTGCTAATAGAATTTGATTCCGATTTGGGATTATTATACTGGTCTTCTTGTATGGGACGACCAATATGTCTTTCTAGTTTTAGTTGTGAACCTGGAATTGGTCTGTTATTGTGTCATTAAAAAGCCGGAAACTCTGTCTCGGCTGCATAATAAAGTTCATCAGACATTGTGTTGGGTGTGGTGAGGTTTTTCCATACATATACATTTACATTACAACTACTGGTGTCTTTTATGATTATCTTAAACTAAACTTGCAGTGTTAAAACTAAACTTGCTTTTGTTTTTGGATAAGATCACTCTAAAACGGTACAACCCCTGCCTGTATCCTACCAACAGTAACAACACACTACAGCTCATAGGCCATAGCACCAGAGTTTTGTGTAAACGAAATGGCCCAGAATAATTGCAATTTGGTCCGAAAGTAAAGTCTATTGCGACTGGGCCTGTTCCCTAAAATGTGATTTGGGCTATAGCCGGAATATCAAATAGCGGGTCAACCCGAAACCCGACCCAGTAATTATTCTCTCCCCTCCGAAAGCATCGATAAATCCTCTGGTTTCCTTTGTCCAACGAGTCCATTTTCGCGAGCTTCCGTGTCCAAGAGCTCCTCGACCATGGCGTCTTGTTTACAAGCATCCATGAATTCTCTGCTTCCACGCTCTTCTTCTTTTTCTCCTCATCCTCCTCTATCTTCGAATTCATCCGGGAGAAGAAACTTGAAGACTTTTCGTTACGCCTTTCGCGCCAAAGCCTCTGCCAAAATCCCTATGCCTCCGATAAATCCAAAGGATCCTTTCCTCTCCACGCTCGCTTCTATTGCCGCGAATTCTCCGGAAAAGCTTCTCAATCGGCCGGTTAACGCTGATGTGCCGCCATATCTTGACATCTTTGACTCCCCTCAGCTCATGTCTTCTCCTGCACAGGTTAACTATTCTCCTCCATTTTCCGATCCCGATACAATGATTTGTATGCGCTTTGCGTTTAGTTAAGTCGTCAAGTATCCAGCCTCTAGTTATTGCACACAGACTGACTTAATTCTGAGAGCTCCTTGAATTTGCAAGAGTTACTGTGAGATGTGCCAGATTGATTACGCAACACTGTGATTTGATGAGTTTGATAGTCGCCACATCACTTTGATTTCACTGTTTCAAATCCGTTGACGGAATCTATTGGTTGAAATTAGGTTGAAAGATCAGTGGCTTATAACGAGCACCGACCGAGAACTCCTCCACCAGACTTGCCATCTATGCTTCTTGACGGGAGAATTGTTTACATTGGAATGCCTGTAAGTTATGTGGATTCTTATGGATTTTTTGGTTGGGACTGCATAGACTGATGATGACATATTTTGCTTTCAGCTTGTGCCGGCAGTGACTGAGCTAGTTGTCGCTGAGCTAATGTATCTTCAGTGGCTGGATCCCAAGGAACCCATTTACATTTACATCAACTCCACAGGGACCACTCGTGATGATGGAGAGACGGTAAGTTTGAAAACTTTGTGAATCTTTTGGACCATTTCTCTTGTTAGTTCTAATTTCAGTGAATAACTCACTAAACAGGTTGGAATGGAATCAGAAGGGTTTGCGATCTATGACTCTTTGATGCAACTTAAAAACGAGGTAATGTTAAAATATGAGTTATCAGCTTGTGAAATGCAAACATGTAAGTAATAAGTTTTGCTAGAGATTGCACAAGCTACTTGATCTGTTACCGAGATAAACACTTTTTCGTCTCCACGGTATTTTTCATGTGAGCATGTTGGTTCTTATTTGTGCAGGTACATACAGTATGTGTGGGAGCAGCCATAGGTCAGGCCTGTCTATTACTTTCTGCGGGAACCAAGGGTAAACGGTTTATGATGCCACATGCCAAAGGTATAGACTTCGACTGCATTCTGGCCGCTTCTATGGCTCACCATTGATAATCAGAACCTCTCATACGTTTGATTCATTATGTCACAGCGATGATTCAGCAACCACGTGTACCTTCTTCTGGGTTGATGCCTGCCAGTGATGTCCTGATTCGGGCCAAAGAGGTTTGATGAATCGCTCTACACACTTAATATTCTGGAAATTTAAATTTGATCGAGATTTTCTCTTTCTGCTTTGCTTCTACCTACTTTCCTATATTATATCTCTGATAATTTGGACAGAAATTTCTCACTTAAGCATTTGGTTCAGAATTTCATGACCTAATTAGGTGAAGAATCTGAGTTTGATTACTTCATCTTCCTCATTCCTGTTATGCAATTGCAGGTCATTACAAATAGGGATATACTTGTGGAACTACTATCAAAGCATACTGGGAATGTGAGTGCGAAATATTTTCATAACTTTGTGGAGAAATTTGATAGCTGATTAAAACATTCTTATATGTCATATAGTCCGTGGAGACTGTAGCTAACGTAATGAGAAGGCCATATTACATGGATGCACCAAAAGCTAAAGAATTTGGAGTCATTGACAGGGTAAGTTTGGGCACTGTAATTTTTTGATGTTGCTTTTCATATGCACATACTAAAAGATTAAAGGTTACATATCGTCACCAAGCAAAGTAACCTTTCCAGTCAAGTTTCCCTCTCTTCTACCTTTTCCTGATGTTTGCCTGTGCGTAATGATGAATTTGTTTTCATACTTTTCCAAGTTAAAGCTTTAAAGATGGTCTCATAATCATTGGCAGATTCTTTGGCGCGGTCAAGAAAAGATTATTGCGGACGTGGTTCCTTCAGAGGAATTCGACAAGAATGCAGGGATTAAAAGCGTAGTATGAGTCTAGTCTTAAGTTTTCTTGGCCTAAATCATACTGTAAGTGACACGCGTAACTCTCCATTGCTACTCTAGGCATGAATCCATCTTATTCATGGAAATCTCTGATGAAGAAATACAAATGCATCTAACTTACCTGCAAATCATTAGAACGCACGCTTGTATTTACAATGATTTGTATTTTGCTTGAACTCTACTCATTTGCAGGCGTCATGGAGAAGAACAAATAGACTGACCAAAATCACATTGGCCGCAGACTGCCTTGTTTCAAATCACTTGGTAAATGTGAACATGCGATTAGGAGAATCATACTTAAAGGATCTTGAAATATTATGATAAAATTGTAATGTGTTTGTTCGTTAGCAATAGTAAATACAATCTTCAACTCTCTTCTTCACCCTTCCGATTTGAATATTGAACAGTTTCTTACTTGTTTCCATTTGGCTTCACTTCTTTTTTGGTCAGCTTTTAAGAAAACTACATCATCAATTTGACCAGATTGCTTAGCAATAACTTGATTTTAAAATAGATATAAGATACATTGTGAAAAAAATAAAAAGGATACAAAACCAAAAACGCTCCGATGCCGGGAATCGAACCCGGGTCTCCTGGGTGAAAGCCAGATATCCTAACCGCTGGACGACATCGGATTTGTTGTTGGGTATTGACTGTGATAATATTTAATACAATACATGTGTTATTAAATTAAAGCTGTTTCTTCGCCCAAAAGCCAAACTCTGTTTCCTATTTATGTCTTCTGAGATCTCTCGTAGACTCTTACAGTGATTAACTCAGGCTGCTAAGGGAGATGGCAACGGCGATGGCGGAGGATACGAGCTTCGAGGGAGACCAACTAGCTTCCATGACTACTGATGACATCGGTAGAGCTTCTCGTCTCTTAGCCAACGAGATTCGCATCCTCAAGGTCACCACCCTCTCTCTCTTCTCTCTATATTTTTAATCTGCTGGCTACTTGGAACTAGTATATTTCTTCATTCCAAGCTCACTATTACCTTAATTTGATTAGCGACACTTTGATTAGTTTTGAAGAAGATGGATGATGTCTGAGAGCAACGATAACTCTTGTTTCATATCACACTTTTTATCAGTCAAAGATATCGAAATTCACTCAAAGTACTTGTTTTTATAGTTAGATAATTATAGAATATGATTAGAAGACATTTATATTTACTGGTCTTTTGCTCATTGGATGAAATTCACCAGAATTTTTTGATGTCTTTTTCTCTCAAATACGTTGATTTGTTGTAGGAAGAATCGCAGAGGACAAACCTTGATTTGGAATCAGTGAAGGAGAAAATAAAGGAGAACCAGGAGAAGATTAAGCTTAACAAACAGCTTCCTTACTTAGTTGGCAATATCGTTGAGGTACTTTCACTGACTCTTCTCTTGGGGTGTTTCACATTCCTTATATGGGGCTTTTGGTTTTGGTATGTATAACATTCCTTTTTGTTGAGTGACACAATTGTACTATGCTTTTGATTACTAGTAGTGTTAGCCTGATGAATTCCTTGAATCTTTGCCACAGTAGTTCAGACATTTTACCATCAAATTTTTTTTTGTGTAATGATGGAATTAGGATTTGATCTATTATCCGTGCTTTCTAGATTCTTGAGATGAGTCCAGAGGATGATGCAGAGGAAGATGGAGCGAATATCGATCTGGACTCTCAGAGGAAGGGAAAGTGTGTCGTTCTAAAAACATCAACTCGTCAGGTGAAGTTTTAGACTCTTATATCACCGTTAGAGAGATTTTCAGAACTAGTGGGGAACAAACTCTGACTACTAGTGTAGTGTTTGTATAATGATCTCATGGGTTAATTATACTTTTCAGACCATCTTCCTCCCTGTTGTTGGACTTGTTGATCCAGATACATTGAAGCCTGGGGACTTAGTTGGAGTTAACAAAGATAGTTACTTGATTCTGGATACTTTACCTTCTGAGTATGATTCAAGAGTAAAAGCAATGGAGGTCGACGAAAAACCTACTGAAGACTACAATGATATAGGGGGACTAGAAAAACAGGCTAGTTGATGACTCTCCTGTTTCATGTTTCCTTAGTTTTTAGTATCTCTGGTACAATATTTGATGTTGGTGACTCTCCTGTTTTTGTAATTAAACAGATACAAGAACTTGTTGAAGCCATTGTGTTGCCAATGACTCATAAAGAGCAGTTCGAAAAGTTGGGTATCCGTCCACCAAAAGGTGTACTCTTGTATGGTCCTCCTGGAACCGGAAAGACGTTGATGGCCCGAGCTTGTGCAGCACAGACAAATGCAACTTTCCTCAAACTAGCAGGGCCACAACTTGTTCAGGTATGAAAACTAGAGTAAACGTAACTGATTTTGATCTTGTTCCTGTGATATTTTTTGAACCAAACGGAAAGTAACTTTTTTTAGACTTATGTATAGATGTTCATCGGAGATGGAGCAAAACTTGTCCGTGATGCTTTCCTGCTTGCAAAAGAGAAATCCCCTTGTATTATATTCATAGATGAGATTGACGCAATAGGGACAAAGCGTTTTGATAGGTACTCTATCTAGAGTCATGTCATAACTATTTTATTTTCTTTCTGATGACTAATGCTGACTTTTAATTGGCTTACAGCGAAGTTAGTGGAGACCGTGAGGTACAAAGGACAATGTTGGAGCTGCTCAACCAGCTTGATGGATTCAGCAGCGATGATCGCATTAAGGTTGTTACCCCTCATATTACCCCTGCAAATGTCTATTTATTTAGTGAAAGGCATGAAAAACTCATAATTTTACAAACTTAGGTTATTGCAGCGACAAATCGTGCTGATATACTAGATCCTGCCCTTATGCGTTCTGGTCGTTTGGATCGTAAAATCGAGTTTCCGCACCCCACTGAAGAAGCTAGAGGCAGGATCTTACAGGTTCTGTATCCTTTACTGCATCTTTTCTTTTTTCTTTCTTTATTTCTATGTCGTTTTAAAGCTAAAATTAGAGAGCTTCATGCACTTAGACAAGTCTTGCTGTGATTTTCTATGTATTCCGCGGATAACTTATCTTGGGTACTGTTTTGTTTTTGCATAATGTTGGCGATGGGGTTACAGATACATTCAAGGAAAATGAATGTGAATGCAGACGTCAATTTTGAAGAGCTTGCTCGGTCAACGGATGATTTCAATGGAGCTCAACTCAAAGCAGTGTGTGTTGAAGCGGGTATGCTTGCCCTGCGCCGGGATGCAACTGAGGTATGCATATATCTTTCGTCTTAGTGGTTGTAACTTTAGGATGTGGATGATATGGAGGAAATGGTAAATGTGTGTGCAGGTGAACCATGAGGATTTCAATGAAGGTATAATTCAAGTACAAGCCAAGAAGAAAGCAAGCTTGAATTACTACGCCTAAGTCCTCTTTTATGTACACTCTTCTTTCTCCTCTTTACATTATAGAAAACTTCAAGTTGTAGTCTCAACTTTTGAATCTAGAACCCCTTCAAAGTGTGGTTATAATTATAATAGATATCAGCTTGACATATTTTGCTTATTATTTTCTAATGATGGTCTGATGGATGAATAGAATCGAAACTAGAAATTTTCCTTGTGGAACTCAAACTTGGTCGTAGTTTTCCTAGAGAAATCTTGAGCCAGTCTCTTTAACTCTCCTATGATGCATGTATTACCACAGTAGAAAACCCCTACCAACAAAATAGAAAAAGGAAAATCAGTTACTTACTAGAAAGATTCTACAATAGCTATGGAATTGTTGTAATAGCTAGTGACATACCAACTCGTTGATTGACGTGGTTGACTGCGACGTGCTTGAAGACACTACGCCAATTGGGTCGAGCGAAATGGGTTCGGACCCGAGTGCCCGATACGATGTCAATGCCGCTCTTGGCGTGGTGCAATGACTGCAACATGGTGATTAGTGCTGACCTCGCATCTCCTTCCTCATACACGCTAGTGCAGTAATTATGTAGTTCAATCATCCCCTCACTATCATACTCAGCTACCTCGTTCATGACCTCACTGAACCATTCCAATGATCCTTGCTCTCTTGTTACCCAATAAAAATAAGCTCGTTTTGTGGCAACATAGTTTTTTATGTGTTGGTTAGTGCCTCGTTCGATGGAATTCTGGTTCTTGATGTTGTTAAGGACGTCCCTGATTATGCTGATTAATGGCGTCGCTCCGATCCCTAGACCTACTAGAAGCAATACATCGTAGTTCCGGTAATCTTGTGCGGGTGCACCATATGGACCATCGATTAACAGCCTCGGAAACCTTTCCATGTAAAATTCATTAGAAAAATTGCTCATGTTTTTAAATCATGATTACTCAAATTATAAATCAAAAACTGTACCTGGTTATATTGTTGGCTTGACCTATGTCAGCTATGAAGAGCCCACTTTGACTTGTTGAGGGAAGTTGACAAACCTATGGTTTTGTAATTAAACAAATCAAGTACATATATCATTAATTCACAAATGTTACTCTTGAAAAATAGTAACCTTGGAATATAAGGATTTGAGTTGCGATGTCCAGTCTCCGAGTGTGCGGATATGAACGCTGAGGTAATCATCCCCGGAAGCCGAAGTAATTGAAAACGGATGCCTACACAAAATTGAAAATAGGTTAATAATAAAGTTAAAATCTTATGCTTGTACAAGTTCAGTGGCATTGTATTGTTGATATACCATTGTAATGGTGAGACGTCAGAACAGTTAATATATATGTACTGTCCACTTGTGTACTTGAAACCTTTAGGCTTCGACATGTAAAGTGAAAGTACATTTCCTGGATATACTGCCACCTGAAAATCAGTTTGATGTCAATAGAAATTAAAAAAGTGAAATATATCCTTGATTTTTGTCTATAATAACAAGAATGCATGTATATTATTGTGAACAGATCATAGAAATACCTTCAAAACCTTGACAGCCTTGGCACCTGGTCTAAATGCACGAATCAATCGTTCAAATGCATATAGTAGTACGGGAACTGCCAGATACATCCACGTCTGTCCAAAGGTAATAATAACAAAGGATGCTTTCATCAACAAAAATTATCATATGATCTTTTCGTCTGATTTTCTGAACACTCCGTGATTAATCAAGACGCAAGAAAAAATATATGTATACGTACCGTCTTGTGGTACCATTCCTTTGAGAGATAAACAAAATAGCCATGCACGATGAGAAGAACATAAACGATGACAAACAAATGGTGTGAGTACCAAAATGCGTTGAAACCAGTCAATCGTTTCAACGATTTTGGTAGGTTTGCCCGGTTTCGTCTGAACCACGACTGCGCCAAGACGTAGGCCACTAACATAAGAACCACCATGGTAACACCGGTCCACCCGTCTGTCCCTTTCATGAACCATCCATAATTTTCAGGCCTCTCGTCTCCGAAAAACTTTTTCATTGGCTCAAACTCTACATTTTTTGCATGCAGCAAACGCGGGAAATCACATGCCAGGTGAGATATAGCGTGCAAGCCTATTCCAACCGCGATCCCAAATGCAACAACCTGCATGGACATAAAGATTAAGCATAACCAAATTATATTGTTACAAAAGTCGTATATCTTTTTGTATTCTTCTACAACAACAAAAAAAACATGGATTATTGGACAATGAAAATTATATAATGTGTATAGATATGATATATATTAATATACATAATTTACCTTGTGGAAATTGATATTGTCATCAAATGGAACAACAGACCCAATAAGCTTGGACTTGGTCCTTAGCCAAGTGATAGTGTTCCTACAAACGGGCAAGAGAATGAGAGCCATGTTGAATTTCAAGGTCTCTGCACTGCCTTTGGCCACGGTAACACAGTAGCCCATCACCTCGAACACGGTTTTGCGTTTATACTGGAGAAATTTCCAAGTGAAGAGAGTGATGCAAATGGATATCCACAATGTTAACACCCAAATCCTTTTCCAATTTTCCAAGAAGAAGTATGATATATTCATAGCAAATCTTTTCACCGGGTTTCGATCTTTTGTTGGTATGAGCTTCTGGCTCAACATCTTGTTGAGTGCACGTTTGTTCGCGGAAGATGGACTGTTATTTGATTGGCTAGGAACTTGGAGAAGCAATGTTTCCAAGTTATGTAACTGCAAGTAAACCATTGCTCAACTATATTTTCAAACACATTGAAATATATAACAAATACATTTACAACTGATTTTAAGGATTTAACCATGTTTTTAATAGTGATGTTAAACAAGTGTAACCATTAGATAGTAGACAACGAACCTCAATATATCCGAGGTTGTCGCGATCTAGTTCTTCCATGATCAAGGCAGCATATTCATCTACATTTTCTTTAATCTTTGATAGCTTGTTAGCCGAAGCACTTAAAGCAATTATCTATAATTCAGCCGAAACAACTTAGATTGTAACATTTTTATATTAGGACCATAACGAAATTGAGATCAATTTAATAAGGTATACCTCACCTCCTTAACCTCATCTCCTGTAATACGTCCGTCCAAATTTTTGTCCACCCTTATATACATAAACACAAAGAGATAACTAATCAACTTACCATATTTTATGACAAATGATAATCATGCATTATACTTGTCAAAATACTATAAATAAATATAAAATCATGCTTACATATCAAAAAAGATTTGCAGCCTATCATCAAAACTATTGCCTGTGATCTGCTCCCAGAATTCAAACAATTCAGTTTTGGTGATTGACGATGACGTAGTCCCTCTCCTTCGGACCAACGCCTCAAAAAGCTCGTTCACAAATTCGCTAGATTCAACCATTCCTATTTAGTTGAAATAATTCTTTTAAAATTCAGTTAAAAAAAAAGTAATAAAAAAACAAAACTGTATATGAGAAACAAGTTGAGTATTGCAGTGAAATTACAGAGAGAAAAAAATGAAACCAAAAAAGGTATATTATTTAAAGTTTTTTTGTTTACCTATGCAATGTCCAAATTTGGATTTAGGGAGTTTCCCTTCAACGGCCAACTTATCAAACCTCATTGCAACCTCATCCCAGCCTCTACCAACGGCGTCGTTTTTGGCAATGAACCTCAACCCTCGAAGAGCAAACATAGCACCGAACGACTTACTACGGTCGAGCCGGCGTGAAGCAAACGATAGCGACTTAACCATCGTTTTCAGCCTCCCGGAAAGAACCGAACGAAGTGTCGCCTTGGCCTTCATTGTGTTGATGGTTTCGTCTCGCACTTCGAGTGTGATCTCGACGTAGTCCTCATCAGGATTGTCTGAACCAGTGGCTTTGCATCGGGAAATCTTGTTTGTCTCACCTTCTGACGAAGATTCCATTTCTTCCTCCCGCATTCACTACAATTACATTATTCACGCTGTTTTGTATACTATGTAATTTATATAATGTCAAAAAAGACGGATTATAATGCCCATATTACCCTTCTAACAAAAAATAAAATAAAATAATAATATCCATATTACCCTTTGACAATTTCGAGTATACCATATGAATTATAACTTAGTATTAAAATATTGATTTACTCCAACGACATATTTTAAAAATCAAATGATATATGGTCAATTATTTAGTTTTGAAAGTGAATTAATATTAGAAGCCAAAAACCTAGGGCCGCCATTAGGGTTGGTTTGCCTGTTTTGTTGTTATCCAATATCCAATTCTTATTGTGCATTGATTCCAATACAAATACAACACTGAGAGTAATTAGAAAATGGCATATTTCTTATATATATGTCTGCGTGATAAATAAATGGAGTGGTTAAGCATTAGTCATGTTCTTCCAAATATTACACCTCACCGCATATGCAGTAGTTTTGGCATTACACTAATTCATTAATAACAAAAGAAATTATCCTTATGTAAATTATGACGCAAATCTTTTTATTTTATTAATCGGTACACGAAAAAAATCTTTTAATAATTCATGCATGTGATAAAAACATTGTTAATAATTTAATTTTGATTATAATGATAATTGTTTTGGATAACTATACATACATACGAAGAAGTCGTAAAACCTTTGAAAGATTTTGCGATGACGATTTAATGTCACGTGTCTGCTTGTGATTGGGTACTTTACGTGTGTAAAAAGTAAGGAGCGCGCCAACACAAAATAACCCATTAAGCTTACGTGTCAAGAAGTGATTGGAGAGGACACTCTACCGAGGCTAAATACGAATCATACTGAAGCACATATAAATAGACGACGAACTTCATACTCTTCCAAATAAACTAACAAACGAGATCGAAGAAGAGTTCTCAACAACGAAAAATGATTTTTATCAAGGAAAACACAGCGAAGATGACGAGGAACAAAGCTATTGCGTGTTTGGTTTTTCTGACTGGTAAAATTCTCATAAAACACACATTTTTTGGAATTTGACGTTTCTCCTATTTATGCTATAGTGCTTGATTTTTTAATGAATATTGGAGCAGCTTTGATGTCAAGTTTGGCAATAGAAGGCGAAGAGCAGAAACTGGGGACGGTGATAGGGATCGATCTAGGGACTACATATTCATGTGTTGGTGTCTATCATAACAAACATGTGGAAATCATAGCAAACGATCAAGGAAACAGAATTACACCATCTTGGGTTGCATTTACTGATACCGAACGTCTCATCGGGGAAGCTGCTAAGAATCAAGCAGCCAAGAACCCGGAGCGAACCATCTTCGACCCGAAACGTCTGATTGGAAGAAAGTAAGTGTTTAGTAATTAGTGTCATAGTGTCTGTCTAGTCCATATATAATATATCTTGAGCTTTTTGTTTATGTTTTTTGGGTGTTGTGTTACAGATTTGATGATCCTGATGTACAAAGGGATATCAAATTCTTGCCATACAAGGTTGTGAACAAAGATGGGAAGCCTTACATTCAAGTGAAGGTTAAAGGTGAAGAGAAATTGTTTAGCCCTGAGGAAATAAGTGCTATGATACTAACCAAGATGAAAGAAACAGCTGAAGCTTTCTTGGGAAAGAAGATTAAAGATGCTGTGATCACGGTTCCAGGTATGTGTTAATATACTTTAAACGGATACGGATTAGTCTATTCAGAAGTTTTTGAGAAGAAACCAAAACACCAGTCCGCAACGGTTTAGTCTGTTTAAAGTATAAGTGTGTAGCACCTTGAATGTATTGATAATGAGAATGCTTGTCTTGCTTCTTGGTTGTTTTGTAGCGTATTTCAATGATGCGCAGAGGCAAGCCACAAAGGATGCAGGGGCAATCGCGGGGCTTAACGTGGTTCGTATAATCAATGAGCCAACGGGTGCTGCCATAGCTTATGGTTTAGACAAAAAAGGTGGGGAGTCAAACATTCTCGTATATGATCTTGGTGGTGGAACATTCGATGTTAGTATCCTTACCATAGACAATGGAGTCTTTGAAGTCTTATCCACAAGTGGAGACACTCACCTTGGTGGAGAAGATTTTGACCACAGAGTGATGGACTATTTCATCAAACTTGTCAAGAAGAAGTATAACAAAGACATTAGCAAGGATCACAAAGCCCTTGGTAAACTTAGGCGTGAATGTGAGCTTGCGAAACGATCTTTGAGCAACCAGCACCAAGTCCGTGTTGAGATTGAGTCGCTCTTTGATGGAGTTGATTTCTCTGAGCCTTTAACGAGAGCAAGATTCGAGGAACTCAACATGGATTTGTTCAAGAAGACTATGGAGCCAGTGAAGAAGGCTCTTAAAGATGCGGGTTTGAAGAAATCTGATATCGACGAGATTGTTCTTGTTGGAGGAAGCACTCGAATCCCAAAAGTTCAGCAGATGTTAAAGGATTTCTTCGACGGCAAGGAACCCAGCAAAGGGACTAACCCTGATGAGGCTGTGGCCTATGGCGCCGCGGTCCAAGGTGGAGTATTAAGTGGTGAAGGTGGAGAAGAAACACAAAGTAAGTGACTCTTTTAACTCTCTTTATGACAATAGTTGCGAAGTGTTTTTATCATTGTAGTTGAGTTGCAGAAAACTTAACTTTATTGAAAACAGATATTCTACTGCTTGATGTTGCGCCTTTGAGTCTCGGTATTGAAACTGTCGGAGGCGTGATGACAAACATTATTCCGAGGAACACGGTGATCCCAACGAAGAAGTCTCAGGTGTTCACTACTTACCAAGATCAGCAAACTACTGTGACTATCAACGTCTACGAAGGCGAGAGAAGCATGACGAAAGATAACCGCGAGCTTGGAAAATTCGATCTCACAGGCATTCTTCCTGCACCCAGGTAAACTTTAAGTCAATCTTAGCTACTAACACATTTCGGTTTTAGTTCTGTTTTTGGTTTACTTATGATACAAGAAACCAATATTTCAGGGGAGTGCCACAGATTGAGGTGACTTTCGAAGTGGACGCAAATGGGATCCTGCAGGTGAAAGCTGAAGACAAAGTTGCTAAGACGTCACAATCGATTACAATAACGAACGATAAAGGTCGTTTGACAGAAGAAGAGATTGAGGAAATGATCAGAGAAGCAGAGGAGTTTGCTGAGGAAGATAAGATTATGAAGGAGAAGATTGATGCGAGGAACAAGCTTGAAACGTATGTGTACAACATGAAAAGTACAGTGGCCGATAAGGAGAAGCTTGCGAAGAAGATAAGTGATGAAGATAAAGAGAAGATGGAAGGGGTTTTGAAGGAGGCTTTGGAGTGGTTAGAAGAGAATGTGAATGCAGAGAAGGAAGATTATGATGAGAAACTGAAGGAGGTGGAGTTGGTTTGTGACCCGGTTATTAAGTCGGTTTACGAGAAAACCGAGGGAGAGAATGAGGACGACGATGGAGATGATCACGATGAGTTATAGAATCGTATAATTGAAGGTCTTTTGAGTCGGTTAGCTATAGGATTTGCAGCTGTTGGTTATTTCATTTTTTTCCTGTAAAAAAGAATGGTGTTGAGCTATTTTTTATAAGAACAATGTTCCTTTTGTCATCCCTAATTCCCTACAAAACTATGTATGGTACGCAGGCTTTAACTTTAACTAAGCTCAAAGTAATCGGAAGCTTTTAACAATTAGTACAATTATGTTTAGTTGTTTACACCTTTTGTGATGTACATTATGCTTAGACAAATTATATGGAACTTTTCTATGGCATGGCTAATGCTTAATAAAGGTGACAAAGTCAACACTATATTTCCAATGTTTCATTGCATTCTATTCAACAGCCAGAGATTGGAAATATCATAATGTTACATTCATTAGAAGAAAATAAGTAACCGGAGACATAAACACAAGATAAAACTTGATCTCTCACGTTCTTCACATGATTCATCAAACGAAAAACATTAGAGCAATTATCCTAAGAAATTAAAACTTGATAACACAGCAATCAGAAATCGAAACCACCCATGTCACCCATGTCACCCATGTCACCCATATCAGCGATGTCAGAAACCGCTTCACCAACCAACAACCCACCCAATAAACCAGCTCCAAGCCCAAGTCCTAGTCCCATTCCAGCTCCAGCCTTACCATGCTTCTTCGGTTTCTGCGGTTTACCATGAGCTTGCTGTTGCGGGTAACCGTATGGACCCTGTGGTGGATAACCTTGTTGCGGGTAACCATATGGACCCTGTGGCGGATAACCCGGGTATCCACCCTGTTGCTGAGGCGGATATCCAGGGTAACCTCCCTGTTGTGGGTATGCACCAGGTGGCGGATAACCACCGGTTCCAGCTGGATATCCAGCCTGCTGCGGGTATCCATAAACACCATCGTGCTTATCGTCATGTCCTTGTGGTGGATATCCGGAAGAAGGACCCGCGGGAGGAGCAGGGTATGCAGACGGTGCACCGTGTCCGGGCGGGTAAGCGGTGACGGGCTGATCCATAGTCTTATGATCCATAGCCGAAGGGACCGGCGCGTGAGGACCACTCGAAGATCCATAAGTATACTTTTCCCCAAATTTGAACGAGAATTTGAGAGATCCTTTCGCCTTCCCGTTAGGCAACCTCACGGCGTAAGTAACCGTTTTCTCCTCGTCACCTTTATTCTGATCCAAAAGCTCCTTCACCGGAACGCTAACCTCACCGACAGGTTTATCACCAGCGATGGGACGATCCGCCACGATCTCGAAAACAAGAGTAAGACGATTGTCACGCGCCGCTGCGTCATCGACGGTGAGCTTCATTTGATGCTTCCATTTAGGTTTGGTGCCGCAATCTTTATCAACCTTTGTCTTCTGCTTCGTCCTAGCGTCGCCGTTGATGGAAACGACGGCGTACAAGTCTTGTTTACCGATCAATTGAACGTCTTTGAGATCCTCCGCAGATATAATCGTCAGATCCAATGATCTACACTCCATGGTTACTCGGATCGAAATTGAATGAAATAAACTTGAAATTTGCTCTGAGAATGTTTTTTATGATGAGGAAAAGAAAAGTGGAGAGGGCAAAGGATATATATGCATTTATGATAAAGTCGGTTTAAGGAACAAAGAGTTTTTTTTTTACACACGGGAGGGACACGCACGAGATTTTTTTTGTTAAGGACGCGGTTTCTTTAAATGCAAATAGCTTTTTTCCTTCTAATATTAGTTTCTTCTTATCTGAAGTTTAATTATCTTGCTGTTTTTAGTAAATTATTATTTGACCATGGTTCAAATAATAAACTCATGTGTATCTAAGAGTTTAGTGATAATGGCAATGTAAACGTTCAAAGATATGGAAATTATAAACGTTTTAAAGAATGTCTCAAATGATAAGACCATGATCAATTCGGTGTTCTCCGTAAGCCTGGTTACTTGACAACGTAATCAGGTACGTAAAATAGGACAAAGACACGCCGGAGAGTTAGACTTATTATTGTTTGATGTTGATATCATGATATGTAGTAATCATATCGCATTTTACTCTGCTAGGATTGGATATGATCAACATCACTAACATATTCGAAAAAGAATATCAAGTGGACGAGTACGAATTCTACAACTTTACCATTCGAAAGTTTACCGTAAACTCTAAATGAAAATGTTTTAATAAATTTACATTGAATTACAGTTTAACAAAACCAACTAATGGTGGTATATATGATGGTAATTAGTTGAAGATTAGTTGTCTTCGGAAAAAAGTTACTAACTTAAAACTTGGAACCATGCATGTATTGCGATAATGAATGAGCATATAAGGTGGAATCTTTTGAAATGTAGAATAATCTCAAGCATCTTTCTTGGTTTCTTCTTCAGTAGTCAAGAGCAATACGCGTGGAATAACCCATACGTTTTCTATTTTTGCTTATTCTCGAAGGCGATTGGTTCTCATTTTCTCGATCGAATCATCCTTTTAATTCAACGATAGCCTCACGTCGCGTGGTCCTGACGCACTATCCATATTCTTTGCCACTTTATTCTCCTTCACGGAACATTTAAGTTAAACGCAAATATACACGTTAGTCCATATATTGGAGGAGACCATATTCACAAATTTTGATATATAACACAAAAAAAGTTTACCTGATTTTTCTTCTAGTACTTGATCTCATCACTCAACTACTTGCAAGTCTTGAAACTAATCATCAACTCACCATTCAGAATTTGTTTAGCAAAAAAATCACTCAATGATAACTAAAAACCCAACAAACATACACGATCATATTTCAAACGACACCATTGCCAATGACTTAAAAGTTTTTGACCAATGAAAATTTTAGCGTTGAGTATTTTGAATCACGTTCAGTTGCTCATCGTTATTTTCAGTAACTACAAAATGAACACAATTTAATCGTTAGTCGCTGAAAATTAGAAAACGAATATGACATAGTCATTAATGTTAATTACCATTAGCAAATACGAAATGAACATAATTTACATTAGAACCAAATAATTCTTTCTATGAAACTATCCGAAATCCAAATTCCGGATGCATTACAAGTCAACAGGTTTAGAATCAAATTACTGTAAAACAACCTTATCAAGGACTTTTTTTTTTGTGTTTCATCAATTGGTAAGTTTACTTTAATAAAATTGCAATATTAATATATTTATATATAATTCTTTGACAACATATCAAAATATTTTAAATTTGAAATTTGTATACATATTTCCCTTAACTTTTGTTTGTTTATATCCATATTTGGTAACTGTACAATGGGGATCCACTTTTGAATCAAAAAACACCACACTGAAACAAAAATAAAGAAAAGAAGAAAAACAAGTGAACCCATATCCATGTTCTGTCTGAATCCGAGTTTACTTCTTCTTAGTTACAGAGGAGGAAAAAAGGAAAACCTAAGCGGAAAGGGAATATCCAAAAAAAAAAAAAAAAAAAA
>Ga0041059_1001488_pt1 | contig 18526 bp, 17 predicted proteins | sample AraColnosormetaG_FD_56232 | JGI IMG/M metagenome (GOLD analysis project Ga0041059, IMG submission 56232) | Arabidopsis roots microbial communities from North Carolina, USA - Col MF nosort | ecosystem: Host-associated > Plants > Roots > Unclassified | place: USA: North Carolina | collected...
AAATAAAAATATATATATATATATATATATATATATATATATATATGTTTTGTGTATTTCAGGGTTTTAATGAGTTGAAAGCTGAGTTCGAAACAACAAAATATGAGGCCGTGAAGTATGCTGCATATACACTCGTCGCTGTGGCAGCAGTTGGATCTAGCATGTTGTTCGTGATGATATGGTAGACACGTTATCGGATCTTTGGAAGGAATCTATAGAGTTCTGAGCGACGAAAATCCACTGAGTCAAATATATCCGCAACTAGACCGACTCGTGGACTTTTTTTGGTTTTGTTATTTTTTCATTGACATTGGTTTTATGCTTTTGCAAAGTAACTCGTGCCTCCAGTGCCATCACCTTAGTCCAAAAGAAAGTCCACTTTTGAAAAATTAAACATTTTCACTTCTACTTCCACTTGTTTTTTCTTAAAAAAAAATAGAATCTAAAATTACTGGTAGTGACTTGTTTTGGCATCAATACACGTCGTACTATACTCATCCTATAACAACATTACATCACTCGTAATTGATAAACAAGTTGTTCTCCTCTCAGCTGCAAGCTGCAGATGTTGACGAGTTTCAGTAACACAACAAACACCGTCCACTTATAGGCGCAGTTCACATGCTAATCCAATATACCAAACTTGTATAGACAATTTTGTAAGTTTCTACGTGACTGTTACATTCAGTTCACATGTTCAAAGTTACAGAGGATAAACTGTTTGCAAATCAAATTTTTTTAACTTTGTCGAATATACAGAATGAGGATGATTGACCAGTGACCAATTTCAGAAGTTTACAAATAATATGATATTTTCTAAATATTGGCAAAATTAATTCAAGCTTTGTGTTGTGCTTCGCTTTTATGACATGTACAGTAACAGAGTAGAAAAGAATGGCAGTTGGGTCCGTATAAATTGTAACACTATCGAGAACAATAAAACTAATGGAATCTACAGAAGAAGAAGGATTTCAAATATATCTTCCTTATGAATCTGTCACCATGCATGTGCTCTCAGTTTGCTTACCGGAGAAGTAGTTATGCCACGGGAGGGGGGAATATCTGCTTGTGTAAGTCTCGGTGAACTCTCTCCTTCTCAAGCTCCTCCACAGTCCAAAAGGTCTCTCCCAAAAGACAAAGAGATTGTTTAAATGGAAGTGATAAGACCGGTTTGGTTTGTGCATAGACATGAGCAGTTTGGTTCGGTCAAATTTCTTAGGACGAGGCGCCTGTCACGGTTACTCATTAGTTTGATGAGTGGTAACTTGTGGGAGACTTGACGCCAGATTTCCTTCACTGCTCCATTTGGGTTGTCATAGTCAAAATACCGTCTTACCTGTATACATGGCATCATTCAGGTACGAGAATCGTCCCAAGTTATGATAAAGAGGATCAAGTTATGATAAGAAGGAGAAGGTACCGATTTCATTTCTCTCTGATACTCGAGGATCTTCTTGGTTTTTATTTTCCTCAGCATCTGAACCAGAAATCCAGGCTGCAGAGCTGCATTGGCCTCAACAAAAATGGAAAACTTTCTATAATCTATAACATCTTCGAAAGGTAACTCGATACTATCGCTAACAATCAGGGGCACACACAAACTGACAATGGAGTCAAAGAGTCTGCAGGCGGATGGAGTGTCACCCGCAGGATTTAAACAAAACTTCGAAGTATGCATTCCTTTCGTAGCAGCTCGTCGATTCTCTCTGGACTGAGTTCCATGTTTTATTGTTACATCATCTTCCTTTTCAAGTACTTGGAACAGCAAATCACGAACTTTTCCACCCTGAACACATACAAAACCAAAACTGTATGTATATTTGCCAATACTAATAATAATAGCATTACCACAATGGATTATATACACATTTCTGTACATTTGCCATTAATAATAGAAAGCTACAGAATTGGAACATTTTAAGCAACTTACATCTTTGCGATATCGATTTCCCATGAAGAAGAGTAATGTGTTGCGATCCTCAACTCCAATTTCTCCATTGAAGAGATTGACTCTATGGGAGTAAGGTATTACAACATCCTTGACGAACGATCCTTGATCAGGCCTCAACCGCCCGAAATCCGAAACCAGCAGAACTGCGTTTTTGACCCGATCCAAGATCCGATACAACGCATTCGGATCGCCTGCGGGTATCACGTGATCTCTCCCAGCATTCCTCCTCCACCACTCTTGACCTTCAAGCCACTCCACCAACCCTTCCTGCATCTTCTCATCGCTGTAACCGGATCCAGCTTCAACGGGTCGACCCGCATTTACAATTAAGCTGAGTGAAGAGAACACAGGGACGTAGAAGAGATCAGCGTCGGCAGGATCCGAGACACGGACAATCGGAGACCCGGATCGATCAACTTCGGGTTGATTAAGATCCGAGAAAAGATACCACTCGTGCATATGTTGATGACCCGGATACTTAAGCGTGGTGACGTCACCGACGGGCTTCTTGATTCCGCCGCGAGCGATTGAGTGCTGCTCGATTAAACCGTAAGTGAATCTCTTGGGGAGATTGTACATGTAAACCCTAACCCTAGGCTGAATCGGAGCACGTCCTTCATCATCATCATCTTCACGGATTAGCTGGCGAGGGAGATCGGATGAGGAAGGGAGAGAGCGACTAACGGAGGCGTTGAGAATTACATAGATGGCGATGACGGAGACGACGGCGATTGCTGCTCGTTTGAGGAGGGAAGATTTACGCGCCATTGGAGATTGAAGAAGAAGGTTAGGGTTTTCAGGTGAGAGATTGAACAACTTAGCTCACTAATGACGAAGATGACTGTTGGTTCTAATTTTGGGTTCGTTACATTTCGTGCCCCCAACAGATATTCTTTTTTTCTTTTTAATAAATTTATAAAGTAATTAATTATCTTAAGAATTTGTTCAATCTTAAGATTATAAATGATTGATTTATGTTAATGAATTATGAAATTAGTCGATTACCCAAGATAAAGACATGCATAATAGGTTTTCTGAATTACAATCCAATACATAACAAGAAGACTGTTGCGAGGGATTTGTACAAATCTAATCTCTCTACATAATTGTCTTTTTCTTTTGGGGAAAAAGAAACAAATTTGTCTCTTTTGTAGAATGTGGGAGTGTTGTTACTTAGTTATGCTGTTTATATGAGATGGGACCAGATCTTGAGACAGCAAACCTAGGAAGAGGACTAGGACCTGTGCTGTTTGATCCTGACCCTCCTTTATGGCTCGAGCTGTAATCCAATGGTCCGGAACGACGAGAACTTCCCCTTTGTTTGTTGTTGTTGTTGTTCTCATTGTTTCTTGAGTTTCCAGTTTCGGATTCGGTGTAGTGTTCCTGACCGTATAGTGAAGATGATGAGCCTTTGAAGTAGCCTGAATCAGGGGCAGCTGTAGAGCTACTGCCGCTACCACTACCACGCTGGGGAGTGGTGGAGTTTTTCATGGAGGGAGAAGCGTGGATGAGCGATACGGATGGGGAGTGGTACGGGGATGCTGTTGAGAGCGGTGTGGAAGGTGTGTTGGAGTAGTATTGGGTGTAGATTGACCTGAGGATGGTGTACGGGACATGTGATTCGAGGGAGCTTCTAGGGAGGTATGGTGAGATCTCACAGAGTTGGTCCAGGAAGATAAGCTTAGCCACGAGATGCGATCTGAAGAACAAAAAGGATGATATGATGATGATGCGGATAAAAATGCGAGAGAGAGAGTAAAATAATTCCAGGTTTCTCTTACCTGTTGGCTTCGCTCCATGAATCTAGCACGATCGATGCAGCGAATTTTACAAAGAGTAACATTGAGGATTTAATGCTTGCTTCAGCAGTTACACGGGGTGGAAACTCTGAGTCGAGATTTTCACTAGAGTGATGACCATTCGAGAGGGACTGATGCTGCTGCTGGTATTCACGTTGTAACCTTACGTACTCACTTCCAGCGATGACAGCACTAATACACCGAGCCAAGCAATGAATATTGTTGCTGAATCCGCCAGTCTCGATGTTGAAGCCAGTAGTGTTCCAGGCGTTTGAGGTCATGAAAGAGGCAAAAAAGTAAGGTAACAAACTCCATGAGTTGTCATTTGCACCTCCTACCTCTTCTAGGATTAATCTAACCCATTCAGAGTCGTGATCACCTGCTACGCCAACACCATTTGCCACGCCTTTGATCCTTCTGATTTCTTTCTTTTCAGGTATTTCTTCAGGTATGTGCTCAACGATGCCAGAGATCATCGAGTGTATCAAGGATGCATTGTCTTCAAGAACAGCACCAGAGGCTTCAGCGAGGAGGTCATCAAAAGCCAACGCTTGACCAGCTTCAATACAAAATCCTATTACGGTATCCAAATCAACTATCTGCCTAACAGATGCGTCTCTCTCCACTCTGTCACCAGAATGCATACTTGCAGCAGCTGCTTCAATCAATTCCCGGTTTGATCTCAGAGAAGTTTCTATGCAGTTTACCAGGGCAGCTGTATGTACTTTCATCATCCTATCCAGCCGGTCAACTCCATAGCCGCCGAAGATACGAACAAACGCCTGTAATTCCTTGAGGTCGGTGACTGACTCTGCAAAATACCCTCCAACTGGTCTAGTGCTTTTGAAGTATTTGTGCCTCGGAGCGAAGAGGATTCCTGCGCCAGACACATCCTTGATGATATTGTCCATGTACCAGTTGCATACAACTTCAACTGCAGATCCAGTGGTTTGCTGTTGTTCAGCAGGTTTTTCGAATGTATGCAAAGATGACACAGGCCCTGAAAAGGCTTCTGTGAGTAAAATTTCTCTGATGCCTTGGGTTAGGTCCATGCTAACGTGCTGCTCTGCCAAGTGAACTATGCCCATATGCCGCCTGATAAGAGATTCCAAAACAGAAGGCCGCTGGAGATCGTTATCGGTTTGTAGAGCAGTAAGAAATCTTCTCTTGAAGTTCCCAAGGATGCATTCTCTCATGTACTGCAAGTATCCAATCGGCAGGATAAAATCAAAAAGTTTAAAAGCTTAACAGGACCAGACGATGAGAGAAATTCATGAGGTCTTTCCATAAGATATTGTTTTATTCACAGGACACTGAGAAAACATGAAAATTTTCCAGATAGGATTCGAGCATATATTCTAAAAGAATTCAGCCATATATATGTTTTTCTACCGAATTTGAAATCTAGTAGACTCACCTCTCTTAGAACAAATACGTGGTTTATAACACAAATAGGCTCCATGTCGTTCAGAATTGAACACAAATTAGTCAACCTTTGAATTGCAGCTTCCAACCTGCCATCACGAGGAGATATTTTAGATAAACAGTATCTAAGGAGCACTGATTACATGAATACAAGAACAAAACTTAAAGCCAGACTTGGGCGCTCACATCTTTATAGACTTATTATTCTCAGGATAGCTCTCATGGCCAGGCAAAGTAAACCCGCCTACAACCCTGGGGGATTTCACTGAAGGAGCAGAAATTCTTGATGCATTATTCAGATACGCTGCAGCTTGTTCTGGAAGAAGCTGAGAAAGGTCAACACATCAGTTTGAGGACAGTCTCAAGTAGAAGATTGCTTTTGTTATAATATTGATTTTGGGTAAAGATATCCGACCTGAGATTCTAGAGCGCCAAACCCGCCTTCTGAATCAAGAATATTAATTAGGCCCTCCAGTCCCCCCATTATTGATTCAATAAGAGACTCGACGTAAAGCACAGCATCTCGCCCAAATTTGGTAACCTGTGGAGGAAGACAAGAACATGACATTTCCGTTTAATAGAAGGTGTCACTGATATAGAGAGGTGAGACATGACGGGATAGACAATGAGAATTCGTGGTTCACCAAAAAAAAAAACATTATGTTGCTTTGTTTAAATAAAAAAGATGCATACTAAAGATTTGTAATCCAAAAGTAGCTTATGGAATCAATAACTTTGTCTGCTATAGCACATATGCAAAACTGATAAAAAGGAGTCAGATTCAATTTTACAACCACTTTTATTGTTTATTGTCATATTGAGAGTACTATGGTGCTCGTTGGGTGGTCTTAACACTACAAGAATCTCATGATCCACAGATGTTAATACAGAAAGAGTGCAAAAAGCACTGAGATTTGGATTATAGATTTACCTCCTCAGGAATTATTAGTGAAGCACATTCCGGGAAACTACTAGCCACACTGAGCCATGCACAACAATGCTGAGGACGTCCTTCTGGTCCAAACATTGTATTTCTGAAAACCTTTTACAAAACTCAAATGTTAGATTATGCATAAGATGACATGGGAAAATAGTAGACAGTGAACAACAACAGGAAGTATACAGTTGTGAGGTGTTGATGGTAGAAATATAATTTCTTCAGACTTCCATGCTTTGACAATTGAGACTCTAACTCATCAACACATCTGCATTAATGAAATTCTGCAGGATATTAGTTTCGTTGTTTCTCTAGCTAGAAGTTAACCAAGTAATGGTATATAAGGCCGGGAACAGTACCTGGACCAGTTATATGCAGCATTTCCTTCCGATAGCAAGCCCTCCTTCCCAGTAGAGACAGTGGCTTTTTCCAAATGCCTGATGTTTATCGATGATCGAGAAGAAGTGACAATCATCAAAATGGACAACCAATCTTTCCGGAAATCCTGTACAACAAGAGGCACTGAGCATTAGAAAATAGATTGGAAGATTAAACATATTAATTGTGTTGGGACCAGACTACAACTAGGATTTGAAGACAGGCCAAATGGGAAACATATGGAAACATGAGTGAATTAACTATATAGTGTATATTGATTATCTGTGAAAGAAAAATGCAATTGCATCATCTGACTTGAAAATAAGTGGATATAGTCCATCTTACAGATAGGTCACATGTGATTGCAGAAACATTTTCTCCCTGCGCCTTGGGTATACTTTCGAGATGTTGCACAATACGCTGAAAAAGGCCTTTCAAGGTAGGATCAAGGTCCAGAGCCACAATTCCAGGAGTACCCATCAAGTAACGAATCCTTCCAGCAGATGAAGAAAGGTATGATAGTGCATAACCTCGAGCAGCTGCATTTCAAATAACAAACACCATTAAGGTTACCAAATTTTGAACATCGGTACTGATCAATGAGCTGCAACGGGTCCAACACCAGAGTTTCAAGCTCATATACTTAAAAACCAATGTTCAAGGATGTGATATCTAAAAGTAACAAACCTGAGATGTACTTGCGCACTAAACAGCAGAGACGGTCCATTCCATCGAGCAGGAAGCCAATGGTAGGATCATTTGGATCCTAGGAAATAAGGAATGATAAATCAGTAAATAATAACCAAATTTTGAGTTCACTGAAAGTCAAAAGTTACAGTGTTGAGAGGCTTTCAAAGTTCAAGCAATCAACTTACTATGTCTACTGGTATCACTCGAGCAGCTTTGGATCTTGAGGATGCAATACCAGCATGTTGAAAATACCAGAGAACCTCAGATTGGGCCAAAGCCAACGCAGAGAATACCATCTAAGGGAAGAAAAGTAAATAAATCAATTATTGGGAAAGTTTAGGGAAGGGAAGAACTCTTATGAGTATAATGGATAGATCTATGCAGAGCATCAATGATACGTAGTTGACACAGAAATCTTGTAAAACTTTTCATTTGACACTTTTGGTAGATTAAATTCTATAGAAGCAATTTGTTTTTTCTTCTCAAACAAACCAATAGCTTCAAACCCTAATATGAAACAGACTAAACCGATACCTGAATGTTTGGAGCCAGCAAACTTGGTTGATCAGTGAAAAATAAAACCATCCGCCCTATTTCCTGCTTCAGCAATATTCTCCTTTCTCGGTGTATGGTATCACATAATTGCAATGCTTGCTCATGCACCTCACTGAAAGCAGCGACCAAACAAAAGTAAATCTATAAATTCAGAGCTAAAGTCACAAAAATTCTCCAGTATCAGATGAGGATTACAAAGTACTGAACTATTAAAAATTGGAGTTACCTGATCATTTTCTCAACTTGTTTTGCTACACTATATTCTAGATCAGCTTCCTTTTGTTTAGTCCGTCCAGACTTAGCCATCTTCTTTGATTCTAACACTCGGGGTAAAACATACAACTGGTAGTCTTCGTGCAACAGAATGTACTGCATAGTTAGATTAATAGAGTCAGCTGATGCAAAACTAATTCCAATACCAAACTCTTTTTCGCAGACCATTTGATATAAACTCACCTCATCCCGGAATAACGTCACGACTAAGTTTTCCTTTAGCACGACCTGAAATACAACAGGACAGTATTAGAGACAGCACGAATTACACGCAATCTTGATTTGTTTTGAGCATCAAAAACCTAACTCCATTACTAATCTTAAGTTAAACAAACACTGAAAATGAAAGCACTTAACATTTTACAAACAAAGGCAGAGAGAGGCAGAAAATTTCTGATTTGTGAAACAAATTTATAGAACCTATTATTGACCAGATAAGATAGTTTTCAAGATAGAATCCTTGGAGGAAAAACTTCTTTATCAAGATCACAATCGAGAACAAAATGAAAAACAGATTCATACCAGGGCGATATCAATGCTAGTAACACGAAGAAGCTCGTCGGGGCAAACGAGATATCCAAGAAGCACCCACTCTCGGTACGAAGTAACATTTGCAAGATCTTGCGCTCTCTGTAGGAACCAAGAGTGTATTATCTAATATTAGCACTATACATCGAAGTAGAGTTGTAAGGGAAAGACAATAGCATCCTACTAATTCTGAGAATCCTAAGCTTTTATGTTGATAATAATCTAGCCGTTCGTACCATGGGATGAGCAGAATTTGTAAGTATATCTGGGAATCTAGGATGATATGGGCTTAAAAATCCCTCATTTCTCAACTTCCTCGTATCTGCAGATAGAAAAATACTGGGTCCTACAGCCTCCAGGACCTAGGAAAATAGTAACGTTGTTAGTACTGCTGTATCAGTTGCAATATTAGCTCGTAGGATACCCGTGATTTGAATAAAATATTAACCTCTCCAATCCTTGGGCTGACAAAATTCAAATCTTCTTGTAAGCCTTTCAATGGGGGATCATAAGAGTCTATGAATTGCACCAAGCTGGATGCAAGACGAGGAGTGTTAATATATGATATCAGAGTCTATTGATTATATACAAATTAAAAATGATACTACAAGGAAAAAAACATCCATACCGGTGATAAAAGTCACAGTCTCGATCATTTCTTGATAGCGCATGCAGAAGGTTGTAGACTTGCAACAACATTTTCCTAGGAATCTACTTTGATAAAATAAACACTCTTACATATTGATAATAATGTAATGTCTCACATGACATGTGTAATCAATCCAAATAAACAAAGAACTAAGAAAAGGAACAAGCTCAGCATACCTTCTCTGCGAAGAGATTGACTCGGACAAATGCACAAAAGAGATCCATGAATGCATGCAGAATAAGTGAGTTCTGATGAGGCTGCAAAAAGCTGAACTAAGTTATGAGCTAATCATGAATACTCAACAATTTTATCTTCATCCTCACAGACATTTTTGACAAGTAAATAATAACTTAATGTACCAAAACATTTCATGACCTCCACCTAAGGTACGAGTTCAAAAGAAAGCTCAAAGTTTCAACCCAGAGCAAGTAAATACTTTCCGCAGATGAGAGACTTTGACTCACCAGCAAGGTAATTACAGTGCTGCTTAGGTCCAATATAAGCCGCAGTGCCTGTTCTCGAAATGCCATCAAGTCGAGCAGCAGCTGATTCAAGAAAAGAAAAATGCATGACGAGAGGACTATGAAGGCACCCCTTACTGAAATGCTACACACGAACTAAGGAAAGAAGGCTAGCAAATAACTACTCGTTTACATTTTAAAAGTTAAAACCATGTATTAGGTAAATCATATATGCATGCCCAGATATATAAAGCTGACTAATGGTGAGATGGAATAGAAGATTGAATATTGACTATATAGCAGACTGAAGATTGAAGATTGACTAGGTACACAAAGAAAACTAATAGAAAGATTGACTATATAGCATGTAGGACTTCCGAGATGCTTCACCATTCTCGAACAACAAGTTTCACAACAACAGAACGTAAACCCAACAACATATTACATAGATAGTTTCTTATTACCTGTATCCATGGCTCTAAGCTCTGTAAGTGAAGTTCAGCACCATCATGCAAGCTATCCAGTGAAAACTTATCAATCTGCATAAGTATTGCAGAATAAATCTTTTTTCATTTACCATCAGATCAACAAATCAAACAGTAAGTCTAATAAAAAAAGAACTCATGACTTACACGTTCAAGTTGCAATTTGCTGAAATGCTCAGGGAACTTTTTAGAGAGCAAAGTGCATATCCGTGGATGGTTAGGGAAGACACCCGCTTTCCAAAATGCTTCAGAGAATACATGGCCAACAGGATCAGGATACTCCAAGATTTGATTCAGTCTATACATTTTAGCCATGAGACCGTCAGCAACCTCAATCATTTGAACTACCCATTGTATGTTCAAAGCCTTTGTGGAACCACCAACATGTCCATCAATTTGCTTAGAGCTCCTAGTAGAAGACACTGATGCAGCCATTTCAGGTCCCAAGTACTCAGTCCATCTGGAAGGACCTTCCCATTCCCTTGATCTCACAGAAGTCGGGGACATTGATTCATCTTGAGATGGATAATATTGACGAGAATTCGCCATTAATTCAGTACAATAATCTCTACAATAAAGGAAAATGTATTTCAAAATCACGTTACACAATCTCGTCCAACATAATTTACTTAGCTCTCTACTCTTGCATTCATCTTCCAAAAACCCAGTAATACTCAACAACGAGTGACGAGTGAGAATAGATATCCCCTCGTCAATTTCCCAGCAACCAAACAAGGAGCTAAAACCAAGTCAAGCAAGAGTCTCGTGAAGATTGAAAGTTACCTGAGAAGCTTTAAAGGCGAAAGTCAAATCGAGCAAAAATGTCTCAGTAAGATCGGAGCTTCGTCTGAGAGTTCAGATCTGAATTTCTGCAACCTACTCCGGAGACGATGATGACGACGACAAAGAGGAGAGAGAGCGTCGGGCTTAATCGGAGTGTGTGAGCCGAGAAATAAAGAGTTGCTAAATTCGGGTCTCTCTCATTTAAGACAAAATTAGTCAGTAGAATTTCTTTCGTTTTCAACTAAAATGCAGATTTTTTTATTTTTTTTTACTCTTTTCTTGCTCAAGCACATTTTTTACTTTTTACCTGTAAATCTAAACATTTCCATAGGAAACGAAACAATGTAAGTAGAAGAAAATTATGAACAATTGAACAGCTGAAAGTGTTTATCCCTTTCAAAAAATAAATTGTTTATAAAATTTTAATAAAATATGAGATTTTTAGTTATATTGAATCGGAATTGTCTACTTGAATTTGAGCAGTGCAAGACAACATTTTTTCACTAGAAAAAATGATATTTCAAATCATGTGTTGTTTTGGTTTGATTGTAGTTATTTGGATTACAAGTTTTTTTTAGCAAAACTATAGGATTAGCTCCAACTATTGAGATTTTAGCATAACAAACCAATGTTCTTTTATCATATGTACATTAACAGAAGGTAAATTCAAATCTACGACATCTATTTCAATAATGAGGATAGCTAAAATAGAAAAAAGTATTTGGTATATTATGTAGTAAGTACTATTTTTAGTATTTAAAAGGAAAATTTCTGTTAGAAAAAGAACAAACGTTCTAGTTGGGTGGTTGAAATGTAAGTTTTCGAAGCTTTGACAAAATGAGAACAAGTCCCTTAACCGGTAATTTTTAATATTTAAAAACAATTAACCAAGAGAACAATATTGACGTCGACAAATACTAACTTGTAGTATATAATTATCATTATCTCTACATATGGAGTAGCTTTTAGGTGTAATAATTGTCAATTATTTTAGAATTACTGTGTTAAACTTTAGTATGATTCGACTAATAAATAATGTTTCTGACGTTTCTGATGATGAATTTGCCCCTCCCTCACTTTTTGTTGCGTGTCCAAAGCTCAGTGCTATCCAAGCATTTCATCTTTTCAACATAATTATTTGATTTGAGAATTTAATCATAATGTTGATATTACTTTTTTACTAATAGAAAACAATCAAACAATCAAATTAATAAGTAAATTAGTGGAAACCATGACACACAAAAACAACTTCATATAATAAAGTAGGGTTGACAACGCAGGAATATTGTATTACAAGGCACATCTTGTAACTTTGTTGGACAACTGTGGCTAAACAAGCTTGGCCTTCACAATAAGCAACAATGATTCCAAAATCTTTTCCCTCTGTGCACATATCATTGCATCACAGATTTTGTTTCCTTTCACATTATCTTTTGAGGTCCCTATGAACCAGAAAATAACAAAAAAACGGTTTTCACACGGTTGCTACAATATGACCGAACCTATATTCTTTATTCGCATGAATCTTCCATTAGCTTCTTCTTTGTACTCGGCTATTATCTTGGATTCCAATTTCTTCATCTCAGGACTGGGCAGTTATTTTACTGAACTCCAAATTAATTCAAGAGTCTACAAGTGTAGTTGCTGCCGTGCCTAGACCTACGGAGGTAAGGTCCATCTGAAGAGAAGCATTTTTCTTGTCAACATGTTATCTTATATAGTATGAACATTACCAATCCGGTGTACAATTGTTTATAAATAGATGGATGGTGGTCCAGTAGCATTTGATTTGGTCCCTCCAAAGGAGTTGGAGCTTGCTAAGCACTAAGCACTAGTTCAACCCGCTAAGGGTTATGGTTTTCGGTCCACGAAGATGTACTGTCCGAAACTTTTTGCAGTTAAGAAGAAAAAGGCATAACTCCATGAAAGATCCAATCAATTTCAACGCCAAAGCTCATTATTCTCTACCATTATTCAAACAATTTCATTTCATTAAAAGAAAAACATGAAAAGAAAAAAGGAGAACGAGAGATGGGAATTTTCAGTCCAAGGGACAAAGATGGAGAAATCTCGTTTTGATCCTCGATTGAGAAAACAACAATCTGTGTTGCGGTGGAAGCTTGGAGAAGGATGCTGGAAAAAATAGAAAAAGCTCAGTGCTTGGCGTCTTCTTCTTCGCAGAACTTAGAGTACTTGTCTGAATCCATCAGCTTCTCTGCCTCGCCTGCATCACTCAGCTCAACTTTTATGATCCATCCTTGTTCATACGGGCTAGAGTTCACCTGTGAATTCCAACAAAAGAATCTCTCAGCTCGAGACCACAAAATCAAGAATCTCCAAGTTAACGATATTTAAGCAAGCTATTGATAAATCAAATCTATATTGGTTCTCAAAGATCAAGAGTTTCACATCAGCTAAAAGCCTAAAACTTTCCAACACTCACTTATGTAAATAATTTGATCTAGACCTACGAATCTTGAAGACACTTACATTTTAACAGCTGTTGAATAATCAAGTATTTATGCAAAGAATGTTACCCGAGGAATGAATTTGTTAGATCACATGAAAATGACACCCGCAAAACTAAGATTTCGGATTTGATCATGCCAATGAAGTTCTTTTTGGTTCAACACATGGAGTCAATGGTAATATGATTCTGAGTCTGAGATGAGTACTCACCAATCCAGGGGACTCGGTCAGCTCCTCATTGACTTCAACCACCTTACCCGAGACTGGAGAATTGATATCGCTAGTTGCTTTCACACTTTCAACTGCTCCAAAACTCTTCCCTTGTGACACCGAATGTCCTACATCAGGTAACTCCACATAGACCACATCTCCTAAATGGTCCTGCGCGTGATCCGTTATACCAAAGGTTGCTTTATTCCCGTCAATCTTCACCCATTCATGTGAATCAGCATATTTCAAATCCTTCAAAACCACTATAATACACATGCCAACAACAACAACAAAAGAGAATATAATCAGTAAGGTTAAATGGCAAAATAATCAACATTCCTAAAACTTCTTGAAGATCTTCCTTCTCTGTAAACAACATGTTTCAGGCCCAAAACAACAGATTTTCAAAATCTTCCCCAAAACTACTTCAAGAATAAAACTTTAGAGAATAATGCGTATAACATGAACATATCACTCACTACCTCCAAGTTTCTGAACACTTGTAAGAAGATTATCATTATTAACAGAGAGACTCGAGAAATCATATGCAATTTCTGGGATTTGATACGAAAAGGAGAAATATTAGCTAATAGCGATATCCAGAGACAATCAATCCAGCAAAAAGCAAACGCTTTAATCCGATCAGAAGTCGAGAACAAACCAAAAACCAATAAGTTCAAATAGAACAATCTCAGATCAAAAACGCAGAGTAATCAACAGAGGAGATCAAACAAAGAGAAAGGAGATTGAGATTCACCGGAAGAAAACCCTCGTTGAGCAACGGAGATCCTTAGATGAGAAGCAACCCTAGAAGCCCAAAAGAGTCTACAAGCCATTTTTTCGTTGGAGAGATCTCGCACAGATACACAACAACAACAGTGAGAGAGAAAGAGTGCACTCACCGAACGGCTTATTATTATATTCTTACGACAAAGGGTTTGGTGGATTTGCTTTTTTTTTTGCTTATAAAAAATGTCACTTTCTGAAATCATTTGCTCGTAGACCAATTTCGCATCAACTACCCCACTAAAGCAACATCGTGGGTAATGACATAAAACCATATATTATAACACTGTTCAATAGATACAAGGATTCTGATCATAAAAATCCAACCTTTATTAATAAGGCAGATCTAAAAATGCTATCTTTATCAGTTTACAGTTAAAGATTTAGCCATCAGCTTTGGGACAAGAGAACTCACAGTCACGCCCTTGTGCATTGTTCTAAGCACTGAAGTAACTTGTTCCACTTGCTCTTCACTAGAACAAGCCGAAAGAAGAACCTTGGCTGTTCCTCCATCTGGTGCACAACCTGAATCAATCATCTCTTCAAAAACCTCCAGACATTTCACATACAGTTTCTTCCTTGAGTAAGCACCAATCCTCGAGGTCCATGTCACAACGTCTGGTCTGAAATTCTTCTCCTTGAGCTCCACAAAAAGTTCTTCAATTCTCTCCAAGAACCCGGCTTTACCATAGATATTGATCAAAATGTTGTATGTGCTTATATCCGCGGTGCAAGGACCGTTCTCCATCTCGGCTAGAATCTTTTCCATTTTCGTGAACTGCCCTAACCGGCCATATAAGTTGAGCATGCTGTTTAGGACAAATGTATCCGGTTCTACTCCGTTTTCGCTCATTTCTTTCACAATGGCTTCACATTTTGTTACGTCTCTGGCTTTAGAGTAAGCTGATAGAAGCAGCATGTGGGATTTCATCGTCGGTGCTATGCCTAGTCTCTTCATTTCTTCAAACACAGCTTCTGCATCTGGTTCTCACATATATCAAAAACAGAGAATGTAATGTATGTAGCCAATGGACATCCCTGGCGAGATAAGCTTTTTGGTTACCTGAGTGAAGACCTGCTCTGCCATATGCATCAACCATGATATTGTAGGAAGCTCTGTCTGGTTCACATCCCATATGTTGCATTAGAGAGAAAATCTCAGCAGCACCATATGGATAACCTGCACGACTGTCTCCGGATTTTGAGGGCGTTACATTTCAGCTTCATCGATTGCCTGCAATCATTCTTCTATGGGAGAGTTAGGGTAATCACCTATATGACTCCATGAGAGCGTTATAGACATATACATCAGGTTCAAGCCCATCTTCTTGAAGCTGTTCAAATATTTCTTCAGCTTTCTCGCAAAGACCTTCTCTAGCAAATGCATTCACAAGCGCTGTGTATGTGCAGATGTTCGGTTTACATTGGTGACTTCTCATTTCACAATACAATTTCCAGGACATATATGATTTACTTGCCTGCAAGAAAATCAATGACATGAATATGAAATTTCCGAAACCCCAATGTATTCATAGCAAACAAAGTTAGACTATAAACCTTTCCGTATAAATTTATCATCAAGTTGTAAGTTTCAGTGGTTGGTTTGCATCGATCACGCTTCATCCTCTGGAAAACATCAATCGCTTCTTCGGTGTTTCCTTTTCTCTTCATTAACCCCTCAATATAGGCATTGTATACAGTTACACCTATAGTTTCTCAAAACAAGAAAATGTTAATTACAAGAATGACTGAAAACTATGAGCCAGTGTTTGGTACCAATGCATATAAAAAGCTTAGGAGATGCAAAGACATACTTGGAGAAACATGATGATTTTGCATCTCGACTAAAACAACTTCAGCTCTCTCTATGAGCCCTGCCATACAGTATGCCTTTATAAGAAGAGCGTATGTGTCTTCCGTAGGCACATAGCGGGATTCAAGAAGCTGTACATAGAGTGATTCCGCCTCCTTGTACTGGAACTTCTGTCCATAAGCATCTATAAGCAAATTGAAGCAGATTACATCAGGCTGAAAGGAGCTCTTCCTTAAAATCCACTCACACACCTAAGACAAGATTGTAGCTTCAGACAGTTAAAAACTTAAAGAAACTGTAACAATGATTGACAAAAATGAAACTTTTCTAAGAAGGCTAACCAAGATAATAGAATCCCATTTCTTGTTCAAACGAAGTTGCACAGAAACATTGATTAGATCGTCCCATGAGGCATGTGTAGAAGGAAGAGCTCCAAGGACATCAGCTACTTTGTCAGGATCAGTTTCTTTCTGAATAAAGCTCAGAATCTTCTGAGCAATGGGACTCAGAACAGGAAATATCCCATCGACAAACCCGGATCCATATTTCCATCCTCGCCCTCTCAAAGAGCCACCTATATGAAAGAAAAAAAAAACATTCGTAACTCCAAATCTTACAGAGATTCATAAGAAAGTTTCTTAGTTTTTGAGTCTTACATCGTTTCCTGGAGAGTTTCTTCCTGTTAAATCTTTTTAATTTCCCACGTTCATCTATGACAAACCCCTCTTGCTTATAGCTTTTAACAGTGGCACCATTGAGATTTGTGACTCCAAAACCCAAATATCTCTGGAAGCCACTGGAATCAATGAATAAGCAATTCAAAGCGTTTCCAGCTACCAACCTGTAAATCAAAAACCCAATTTCATGAAAATGTTACTCAAAACACTAAGGTAGTAAGTACCAAAGCAAGCAATTCTCAAAATGTTTCAGCAGAAAACCATAATAACACCTGAGCTAAGTTGACACAGATAATCAGTTATATACAAAAATAGGCAACGGTTAATGTCCAAAGCAATAGACTTTATGAACGAACATCCGCTAACTAACAGAGTTGAAGAAATTCTGCAGATGGGTAGTCTCAACTACTCATTTTCTAAAACCGCTAAAAGAACATATGGTTCTTACATGACCGGAGATATTCACAGTCTTGTCCTTGTTGAGGAGATAAATTTTATGTAAATGGAGAGGATGGATAGATAACACAAGCAGAGTATCCGTTTAAGTAGAGGCTCAAGGCCTCAGGCTTCCTTTGTCCTCTTGCCTTTTTTGTTTATTTGGAAAATAAAATAAAAAAAAAGGTACATTTTTCTTTGTAGTTTCAAAACCAATTATTGTGATTTGTAAACCAATTAATTAGAGGGTTAATTGATACAATCCAGTTTTCTAAATAGTTTTGACATCATTCAAAATGTATTTATCTCCACTAGATTGTTATGTTTGTTATGCAATAACCATGTGTTTCGTTTTACGACTTCTCAAGTGACTTTGTATAAGAACATGTCAATGAAAAACCCAAAGTGTCTAATTGTGTGATGGTAGTGTGGTAGTACCATTTTTAGCAATACTTGTGAAGATTTGTAAGTCTGTTTCAACTTTCAAGCAAAAAAAAAAAAACTAAGAAATTTATTATGAAATATTGGTTAATTTTGTTTGCAGTCAAAATTCTTCCATTAGACTTTGGAGAATTTTCATAAAAAACAATTTACTATCTACTTTTAAAATGGAAAAAATGTCAAAAAAATTCGCGAACTTTCCAATTTGGGATGAAAAAAGCATGTACTTTCAAGAAGACAATTAAATCCTAAAGTTTAGTTTGACTTTTGATAAAATGATCAAGTTTTGTTGACTTGACCATTTAGGGCATGTCGTTAAGTTTCCGTCAACCAAACAATCACGGAGTTAACTTTCCGTTAGAATCTCTCTTATATCAAAACGACAGGTCGTTTTGAAAATTAGAAAATAAGAAAGAAAAACAGCATTTCAAGTGAAACGAAATGCTGACCTTCTGAACTAATAGAAGATATTCAACCATTGAGCTGCATTAACATTTTAATATCTTACAGACATAGTATATATATATACATAAAACATAATAATATACAATTAATTAAATATCTGCAATTTATTAAAAATAACAAAACTAAATAAAATCAACAACCAAATATATACAAATATTAAATATGTTTACCCTAAATAAATATTTGGAAATTTCAATTATTTAGTTTGCTATGTTAGTTTCTTCTATATTTTAAAAATTATTGATTTCTAAATTATATAAAACAAACTGAAACTTGGATAAATTAATTTGTATTTATATTATAATATATATAAGAT
>Ga0041059_1001489_pt1 | contig 18525 bp, 15 predicted proteins | sample AraColnosormetaG_FD_56232 | JGI IMG/M metagenome (GOLD analysis project Ga0041059, IMG submission 56232) | Arabidopsis roots microbial communities from North Carolina, USA - Col MF nosort | ecosystem: Host-associated > Plants > Roots > Unclassified | place: USA: North Carolina | collected...
AAGTAAATAAACAGCAGATTTGTTTAGGGTTTGACTTTCTCTCAAAACTCGAGACTTTAAGCGACATTATGTTCCGCGTTCCCTGGAGATTTTTTATTATTATATATATTTGGAATTCGAACAACTGTTGGATTCGATTTTGATTTTCATTTCTGATTTTATTTGGAATACTGTATATGATAAAGCTAATAAGAAGAATGGAATAAATACCTCATTCACTTCTATACATGCATGTTACAATTCATAAAATTCATAACTAAACTTTTTATGTTATATATGCATGAAGACTATGAGATTGTGCCTTTACAAACTCTTATCGATTACAAAAACGATATTGAGGTAAGTGCTTTTGAAGATATTAATAGTTTTTAACAAGAAAACTATTAGTTTGATGTCTTTAATTAAGGTTCAATTTATGAAAATGCTTGCGAGTTTAAAGAGAAAGTATGAGAACAATCTTGTGAAAGCCAAGAATGGTGATGAACATATCAGACTTCATGATCTCAGGGCTTTTCAATTGTCTAAGTTTGTTTGGGGAGATATTGAAGAATCACCTGTGAAATCGAAGAAAGTTATGTCTATGAACCTTGAGCTTGGTAAAAACAAAGATACTTTTCCCAATTCTTCTCTTGTTAGATCACTAGAGCGTTTTGGTGTTGATGAACTTACTCCTCAACAAGGATTGAGTAGCCTTGACTTAGAGGATAAGAAGATATTCGAGGAGCAGTTGGAAAGCTTTGCAGGTTATAGAATTCGAGTTCTATTCGCGAAAAAGTGGTTTTCTTCATGAAGTGTTAGCAAAGATGATTGAAGCACTTCGATCAAAAACTTAAGAGTTTTAAGTCTCGAAAAAGCTTCTTACTTATGAAAATAAAATTTGATGATTGTGATTACGAAGCAAATGTCAAAAATAGTACAAAATAGCTCCAAGATTAAGCATGAATAAAAGAGCTATTATGTTAAACACTAAAAAAGGAAAAAATATTACATTTAATATGTTCCAGGGTAGGTCTGGGCGTAATATCCGAATCCGTAGAACCGAACTGAACCCGACCTGAAATATCCAAACTTGTTATACTTCGGTTTCGGCTAATTACCCGATCATATTCTGTTTTCAAATAAATGTGGGTATCGGGTATTATCCGAACCGAACCCGATACATGTGAGTACTTTTTATTATTTGAACATATATATACATATGAGGACATATATGCACTAATAACTTGAATTTGTGACTTGTTTAATGATTTGAGTTATGGAACGAGCTCAAAACAAGGTTTACTTCTTGTTTTATATTATTTTCTTAAGGAAAAATTTGTTATAATTTTAGATCTTTGGGGTTTTATGGATATTTTAATATATGTTTGGGTATAATTGGACAATGTTTGGGTAAGTAATACTCAAACCCAAAATAATTTTGGTTATGTATGGGTTTTTAACCAATACCCGAATTACTTGTATTAGAAGTGAACCCAAACCGAACCCAATTCAAAATTGTACGTATAACCCAACATATCCAAAATTTCTAAATATGGAAAGAAAAAAAATCCAAAATTTCTAAACCCGAAAAACTCCAATCCGAAAAATTTGATCCGAACCTGACCTGAATACCGACATGCCCAGAGCTACTCCAAAGTGGGGAAAATTGGCTCGGATTAGTGTGGATGAAGTTTTTGGCTTTGTTATGTAGTTTTTTGGCTTGAAGACCAAAATTTATATAGTTCCAAAGTCCAAACTAGCTTAGAGAAATTGAAAGCCAAAAGAGGGTAGATATGTCTTTTAACACTCTCTTACAAAAAAAAATAGTTACTTGATTCTCAAAGAAGGGTGAATTCGAGGTTTTTTGCAGCGAAGAGAAAGAAGATGGTCGGTTGAGCTATTTTTGCTTCTCCCGACAAAATTCTCAGATCCGAATACTTCCACCATCATCATTCATTTATAAGATCTGGGTTTTACACAGCTCTGCGAGTACAGTAACTATGAGAAGGAGAGGAGGGGATAGTTTCCGGAGAGCTGGACGGAGGAAGATCTCGAATGTGGTATGGTGGGTTCTCTCTGGTATTGCCCTCCTGCTCTTCTTTCTCATTCTCTCCAAAGCTGGTCATATTGAACCTAGACCCTCTATTCCTAAGGTATATTCAATCTCAAAGATCTCTTCTTTTGTTCGATTTCAATTGCTAAATTCGAACCCTTTCTTTTGTGCAGCGACGTTACCGTAATGACAAATTTGTAGAGGGTATGAATATGACTGAGGAAATGTTGAGTCCTACTTCCGTTGCTCGTCAAGTTAATGATCAGATTGCTCTTGCTAAAGCTTTTGTTGTCATTGCTAAAGAAAGTAAGAATCTTCAGTTTGCTTGGGACTTAAGTGCTCAGATCCGTAACTCTCAGTTGCTTTTATCGAGTGCTGCTACTAGGAGAAGTCCCTTGACTGTCTTGGAATCTGAGTCTACTATTCGTGACATGGCTGTTTTGTTATATCAAGCTCAGCAGCTTCACTATGATAGTGCTACTATGATTATGAGGCTTAAGGCCTCGATTCAGGCTCTTGAAGAACAAATGAGTTCCGTTAGCGAGAAGAGTTCCAAGTATGGACAGATTGCTGCTGAGGAAGTGCCTAAGAGTCTTTACTGTCTTGGTGTTCGTCTCACTACCGAATGGTTTCAGAATTTAGACTTACAGAGAACTCTTAAGGAAAGGAGTCGTGTTGATTCGAAACTCACGGATAACAGTCTCTACCATTTCTGTGTGTTTTCCGATAACATTATTGCTACTTCTGTTGTGGTTAATTCTACTGCTCTCAATTCCAAGGCCCCTGAGAAAGTTGTGTTTCATCTTGTGACTAATGAGATCAACTATGCTGCAATGAAGGCTTGGTTCGCCATTAATATGGACAACCTCAGAGGAGTCACTGTGGAGGTTCAGAAGTTCGAGGATTTCTCATGGCTGAATGCTTCCTATGTTCCGGTCCTCAAGCAGCTGCAAGACTCTGATACGCAAAGCTATTATTTCTCTGGACACAACGATGATGGGCGCACTCCAATCAAATTCAGGAACCCCAAGTATCTTTCCATGCTCAACCATCTTAGGTTCTACATCCCTGAAGTGTTTCCTGCGCTGAAGAAGGTGGTCTTTCTTGATGATGATGTTGTAGTTCAGAAGGATCTTTCATCTCTCTTTTCGATCGATTTAAACAAAAATGTGAACGGGGCTGTTGAGACCTGCATGGAGACCTTCCACCGCTACCACAAGTACTTGAACTATTCTCATCCTCTCATACGCTCCCACTTTGATCCAGATGCGTGTGGGTGGGCGTTTGGAATGAACGTCTTTGATTTAGTTGAGTGGAGGAAGAGAAATGTGACCGGCATATACCACTACTGGCAAGAAAAAAACGTGGACCGGACCTTATGGAAACTGGGAACACTACCTCCAGGACTTCTGACATTTTACGGGTTAACAGAGGCACTAGAGGCGTCCTGGCATATCCTGGGATTGGGATACACGAATGTGGATGCTCGTGTGATAGAGAAAGGAGCTGTTCTTCACTTCAATGGGAACTTAAAGCCATGGTTGAAGATCGGGATAGAGAAGTACAAACCTTTGTGGGAGAGATACGTTGATTACACTTCTCCTTTTATGCAACAATGCAATTTTCATTGATATCTTAGGGTCCATAGTTTTACTTCCACTTCTAGACAGCTATATCTTCCACATTTGGTTACAGAGACACTTGCAAGAGTTTTGTATGCTCTAGCACCATCACTTACTGTATTTTGTGAATGTGATATTCAAAATTCAATGAAGCATCAGATATTCTCTGATATTCACACATTTTCTCTGCGGCATTATGATTTTTGCTTCAAACTTGATCTGAATAACAATAAACCCTATAATGTTGGCGACCATATAGGGGGCAACGAACTCATCTATTTCAAAAGATTGTTTCTTTTTTTGAAAGTTAAATAAAGATTCTATGTATCATCTTATAAGATTGACAAGCTTCCTTCTCTCTCTTTCTCTCAGGAAGCAGAGTAACAATGAAGAGCTGTGAGCATGAACTACTCAAAACAAGAAGAGGAAAGTCCCGCGAGGTTAGTTCACGTTTTCTCTCTTCGCCGTCTGCATCTTCTTCTCCTAACCGCAGAAACTCCACTTCTAATTCATCGAGAGATGATCAGAACAACAACGGGGTAAAAGGTCATCTAGGCTTGAAAAAGCATGATAGGATGTCAGATGGCACACGGGTTTGTTTCGGGTTACCAAACCAAAGTAGCATAGAAGTTGACACAAAAGAAAATCGTATGCCTTCACCGTGGATCAATGATGAGGATAACGTCATACTTCCTGGCAGATTTTCTGTTGATGAATGTGCATTGTACAGAGCATCATCAAGGAGAAACTCATGCTCTCTGCTATATGAGTCCTTCAACGATGAAACAGACTCAGAGTTGAGTGATGTGTCCTGTGCTTCAAGTCTTAGTACAAATCGTTCATCCTGGAACCATAAACCCGGTATCAAGGTCTCTTCTAAGTATCTGCATGATTTAACAGCTAAACCGAGCAAAGGCAACAACAAGACCAAACTAAGGTCACAAGATGATTCACAGAGAACTAATAGCTCTAAGGGCATTGAGAATAGATTGCAGAGGAATAATTCAGTGTCCAGGTATGGAAGTTCGATGTCTCAGTGGGCTCTTTCACCAGGAAGGTCATTGGACACTCAGGCGGTGACAGTTCCAAGTTCAAAACTGAAGCCTCCAAGAGGAAAAGGCGTGGGTAAACTAATCAACCTTGGTTTCGATTTCTTCAGGAGCAAGAACAAGTCATCGCCCTTTACTTCACCACTAAAACCAAAGACATGTGACACAGAATCTGCTCATCAGCTGAAGCTTATGAATAACCGGTTGCTTCAATGGAGGTTTGTCAATGCTAGAGCCTGTGATGTAAACAAGAACGTAGCCTCCCAAGAAAAGGTAATGATTGTATCATCACTTCTTCTCATGCTTGTCACTTTATTGACTTTCACATAATCATGAGATCTTTGCTTTCTTCATCCTTTGAGGCATGAAATAAAATAAAAGTGAACAACTTTTGCAGAATCAACTACTCTGTGCATGGGATACTCTTATCAAGTTAAATAATTTGGTTCTGCAAGAGAGAATCAAACTGCAGAAGAAAAACCTGGAGATGAAGCTGAATTATGTGTTTCTTTCTCAAGTAAGTGTCAGGTCCAAACCCATTTACTTATTCCAAGCAATGGAGGATATAAGCAAATATAAACAGGGTTGATACGAAATATATCTTAAACAGGTTAAGCATCTTGAAGCTTGGGAGGACATGGAAATACAACACCTTTCATCTCTGTCCATAATCAGAGATTCCCTGCATTCTGTTCTTTCCAGGCTTCCCCTCAAAGAAGGCGCGAAGGTAAATTAAATCATGCTCCTCTGATCTGTTAACTATTTGAACTCAAAACAAATATTCTTTGTCTCTATTTTCCAACAACTCCTAAGGTTTTTTCAGGTGAACTTGGAATCAGCTGTCAGTATAATTAAGAATGCAGAAGCAGTCACTGATGCTATCATTTCAACTGTGGATGATTATGCTCCCACGGTAGGTTTTTCTGGCTCTGCGACAAATGTGACATGATAGTCGTGTATCTAAGCGGTGTAATAACCTATAATGTTCCAGTAGCAGATGGAGGGTATTGTTCCACTTGCTTCCCAACTAGCGGAAGTGGTTGTACAAGAGAAGTTGATGCTCGAGAAATGCCATGACCTTTTGAGAATGATTTCCGAGTTAGAGGTATAAAGATTGTGTGTGTATTAACATTTAAAGACCTGATCTGATATGTTTCTGTTCTCTGATCATATTTTGGGATGTACACAGATGCAGGAGAGGAGCTTGAAATGCTGCTTCCTGATTCAACACAAACAGACTTTCGATACAAATCTTCTTAAACACTAGGACTGTGTCTTCCCCTGTCAAAGCTTTGCGACTCAGTTTTTTAAAAGCAAAAATTACAGTATTTTGAGGCTTAATAAATGTTGCGACTCTCGTAAGAGTCTTAGGTTCTCTGTATCAGATGGAACAAGATGGTAATAACCAGTACACATAAGCACTTTTGATGGTAATTTCCACTTGTTTCTTTCTTGGATATTGGGTTTAGTTATCTCTTTTTCAATATGCTTTGATTGCAAGAAACAGAGTCAAGAAGTGTGTAGTGTCCTCCTCTCCCGAGTGGATTTGACCATATCTTCTATATGACCGAAACCACACTTCCTTGCAGCTCTCATGGACTTGTTAAAACTCAATCATGTCACATTGCAAGATAAGTACTCTTCGTCCGCTCTAGAAACATTTATTGATGACATGGACTAGGAATACAAGAAAAGAGAGTAATGCACAAGTTCAAAACAGCGAGAGACTACATGAACATTAAAGACATGAAACAGTAATTTCAAACCTGATATTATTACTCAGCCAAAGCGTGGCCCAGTTATTTGAACGACTTTGGAAACAGTAATATCATTTATATACTACTATTAAGATTTAAGAATAAGCGTTTACCAAGAAAGAGAATATTCAGTCCTCTCAAATGGGAAATCGAAACGTCATGAAAAAAAGAGGAAAATAAATGAAAAGAGAGAGACGCTTTGTTCTATATATAAAGGAACCCTAAACAAGTGGTAAAGAGCAAAGCAAAACCTTTTAGTTTCAATGTCTAAATTCTATTCATAAACCCTAAATCGATCCATGTCTTAGAAACGATAGAAATTCCGCTGAAGATATCTTCAAGCGACGAAGATGAAATGGAGACTCCAATTAGAGAAGAAGGTGAAGAAGACTCTTCGTCGGAAGAAGAAGATGATGATATGTCTTCTAATAACCCATCAGCTGCAACAGAGAAGCAAAAGAGAGTTTATTGAGTAAAAACGAAATTTATAGGAGATAATTTTTCCTTCGTCATTTCAACCATAAAGCCAAACCACAAAAAAAAATCTCTTCATCTCCCTCAAAACTTGAAATATGGTGAAAACAACTACTCAAGGTACATCACGTAAGATATTGACAATTTTTTATTTTTATCATTGCATGAAAATTCGTTTTGTCATAATCTTAATCTCTATTTGATCTATGTGTGTAGCGAAAACCAATGACAACGTTAATTGACTCATACACTGCACAATGTTGAAAGTGTTTCAAAGTGAGATATAGAGAGTCACAAGAAGAGTACGAAAAGAATCAAAGTAAAACTCCGAAAAAAGTCTTTTGAATGCAAGAGATGTGAAAAATCTAGAGATGTGGTTGTGAACTTTGATTCCCCTATTGTGCGTTGGTTTCAGGATGGACATGGTATACCCAACACCCCTCAAGGTTTGAAGAGGGTTTTGATCGTCAGAACAAGCTGCGAGAAAGCCGATGTTTAATATGAAACATTAGCTCCTAAACGAAAGAGACTAAATACTGTGAAGAAAGTCACTAAGTTTATTGAAGACAATGAACAATTCAAAGACATGAAGATTGAAGAGGTTTCTTTTACCGCACCCAAACAGCTGAAAAGGAAAAAGTTCTAAATAATGATGTTATAGTTGTTGATATTAAAACTTGAAAAATCAACAAGTTAAGGAAACTAAAGAGACAGAATAAACCTTAACTTGTTGATCTTTTCAAGTTTTGTTATCGGTAACTACAACATCCTTACTTATATTTTTTTCTTTTCAGCCGTTTGGGTGCGACAAAAGAAACCTCTTCAATCTTCATGTCTTTAAATTGTTTATTGTCTTCAATAAACTTAGCAACTTCCTTCACAGTCTTTAGTCTCTTTCGTTTAGGAGATACTGTTTCATAATAAACATCGGCTTTCTCGTAGCTTGTTCTGACGATTAAAACCTTTTATAAACTTTGAAGGGTTTTGGGTATTACCATGCCCATCCCGAAACCAACGCACAGTATGGAATCAAAGTTCAAACACATCTCCAGGTTCTTCACATCTCTTGCATTCAAAAGACTTTTTCGGTGTTTTACTTCGAATCTCTTTGCATTGGATCTTAATAATGTTTGAGCCGACCATGTTCTACATATGATGAACAAAACTCAAGCACTAGCGATTATTAAGGCTTTTTTTTTTATTTCTATCGATCTTTTTTTTTTTACCTATTGATAATGTTGATGTTGAAATACTCAAACATGGAAGTGGAATTCAAAAATACAACTAAAGATCTGTTTTCTTAGTACATACAGAATTGAGAAACAGAGAGATGAAAAATGCCAAGAGTGTGAACAAAAGTCCACAAAACAAAAGCCTCTGACGGAGAAGGAGGCTTTTAGGTGTTACCCAAACAAAACGCACACAATACGGCGTCGTTTAGAATCAGAAAAGACATTTCTTTATGGTCACTTGATTCTCTCTTCCTTCATCAATCAATCTCGTCTCCTGGAAAACATTAGGGAGCCTCTCAGATCCTCAAGAAAACCCTAAATCAAAAGTCGAGATCGATGGCGTCCTTCGCTCGCCGTGCCATGAGCTTAGCTCAGATCCCATCTGCTCGTATTTCCTCTGGAGCCGCTTCTATTGGTCAGCGTCGTTGCCTCGCCGGCGCCGCTGGTAAATTCTCTCTCCCTCTTCCTTCTCTTTTCGATATTTACGATTTTTTTCGGTATCAATTTTGGTGGCGTATAGCTTATTTCGCACATTTTATGTCTAATTTGTGTTTTCACGAATTTTAGATGAACCAAATGTTACAACTTTGTGAAGATTTTGTATATCATTGGCGTTGTCAGGTTCCAAATTGAATCACTGTATACAAAAAATTGAGTTTTTGAGCATTTTGTGGATTTGTCTGTGTACTGTGCAGATCACCATGGATCTACCAAGGTTGACTTCTGGAAACAGCCCACGAACCCAGGAAACTGGAAAGAGGAGCATGTATGTATCAATCATGTGTTTGTGACACTGTGTTTTTGTTAATGAAAGCTGTGATTTTTTGTTGAATTGATTCCTTCTGTTACCTGACCAATCTGCAGTTTGTGCTTATTTCTCTGTCTGGCTGGGGCTTACTTTTCTACAGTGGATACAAGCTCGCCACTGGGGGAAAAAAAGAGGTACTTACTCTTGCTCTTCAGCTCTTGCTCTTCTTCCATTGCCTAGAGGCTTCGGGTTCCTTCCCTTATACATAGTTTTTTTTGCAGACGCCTGTGGAGAGTACACAATGAGTTTCATTGTCACCAGGAAGACCTTTTATGGAGAGACCTCTCATTCTCATGCACTTTGTTTTCCCTTTTAGCAGATTGTGACTGGTCTTGTGTTTCATTTTGAAAATAATTTGCATCACTTTTGAGATCTGATGATGTCTGCAATGGATAAATTCTTGACAGTTTTGTGTTTCATAATATCCTATGTTTGAAACAGACAGGATTTAAGCAAATCATTGTCTCACTACGTATGTTGATATATGCTTTCGAGCTATTTCCTTCCATTCTATTTGTCTGGTTTGGATACCAATTTTTGTTGGAGGTATTTCTCCATGTATGTCGTCCACCTTCCAAGTACATATTGGCTAATCCAAATGTTTGTAGCTGCTCTTGTCTCATGCTTTTATTCTTGACATAGTTTATTCAGCATACTATTACAGTCACTGCTTGCTTCTTGTTATCGATCTCCTGCCTTGTGTGTATTTGCCGAGGTTATATGGTTGAATTTAGATTAGATTCATGTCCTCGTAGTGGTGCTAAGTTAGTTTTCCAAGCCCCAAGTCGGTTTTTTTTCCAGTATGTGATCCCTACTTGGTCTCTCCACTCGCATAACAGGTGTAACAAGCTACTGATTAAAGAAAATGCAGAGCATACATTACAAGTTTTTGCAGAAGAATTAAATAAGTTAGAGAAATGAAGTCAAATGGGTTTGGCATTGGTGGTGAAATCGAGGCAAGTCTGGCAGTTACAATCAGAGAAACGGCAGAGCTTGCAGCCGAAGCAGACGCAAGAAGTGCAGCCTTTGCAGGACGGTGAGCGAGTGCAACCTCTGAACACTTTCCTGCTCCCTCTTTCTTCCTCCTCCTCGCATGTTATCTTGTCGTATGGGTAATCGCAACACTTCCAATTAGGCTCAGCAATTGCATCATGGTGCATCCGGCATTCCCCTCTGCTCCTCAATCTGAACCTCCTCTCCTTCCCGCATGTGCTGCACCCAACAAACTCATCCCGATGAATGACTTTCGATACGTTAGAGTTCTTCAATGCTTTGTTGTAGTATCTGAGCAACACTGTCTTTGAAAGCGGAACCTTGTCTCCTTCAATGAACACCCAAACATTGTTCCTCCAGTTTCTAGAGGTTTCTCTCTCAGAATGCTTCTCGAAGGCAGCAGGCGTCAACTTGTCTACCATCATAGAATGAAAGCTGTCAATCAGATCACTTTGAAAGAAACTCGAACTTGTGATATAAAATGGAGATACATTACAATGTAAGGTTATCCCACACTCTAAAAGACTGCATGAAACATATCACATCTAGCAAATACAAGCAGCCTCATAGTTCACCGAGGCCAAAGAACAGTTACATTGCATTCTTGACACTATCATGAATCCATACACATTCACATGGAACATGCATATAGAAAGATGTGAGAGAGAAGAAGAGGAACCTTCGAGACAAGCAGGAGTGCATTGGCAGGTGATTTGAAGTTCTCCATCTGAAAATATCTTAAGCCTCGCAACGGCGTCTCCGTAACGGTGGCTGGTGCAGCCACACATGACCTCGACGTAATCGTCTCCCACATGGACTCCACTTATTTCTTGTAGCTCCTCTTTGCTGAACAACTCCTTCGACCCACATTCTCTCTCCATCTCCGATCGGGACCAAGTAAACCACGACGAAGGGCTCCTTCTCCTTCCTATGAAGTATTATTATATAGGATCAGAGCCCTAAACACCAAGGGACAAGAAGGTAATTTGACATGAGTAAACGAGAAAAAGCCCTAAAGGAGCTAGCATCAGTAGTAACGAAGGATCTGACAATTATATAGAAAAATCTCAAAGGTAAAAGGCTTTTGGAGTAAAACAAAAAGAGAGAGAGACTTTGGTGTTTTTCTAGGTTTTAGGGGATTTGAAAGAAACTCTCTATAGAGACAGAGAGATGATGGATGCAAATTAGGTGGCCAAAGAAAAATACAAGTCGTGAGGCATGGGAATTGTGAATCTTTTAATTTTTAGAATAATATTTTATAATATTATCTACGTTAACGTTCATACATAGATGTGTTCTTGTAATTGTCCATATATGGTTGGTTGATGATAAAAGAGAAGAGATTAAGTAAAGTTGTTCTCTAAACCCACATGTAATTACCTCTTCTCTTCTTTCTTTTCTCTCTTTTACTTGTGACTTTTGAGCTCTACAGGTTTCATGGGTCTACCATTTATGTACACAAATAATGCTTTTTTTCTTAAGAGTTAGGTGTATGATAGTCGCATCTGGTCCTTATTCTCCATTGCGGCCCAACTCCAATGTGCCCATACATATGTATGTACATGTATACACATATACAAGGACACACCTAACCTTTAATTGTCTACGTCAATGTGTGTAGGCATGTCATAAATTACATTTTTTTTGTCTAAATGTAACGTATACTCCTTCCGTTTCAAATTAGTTGTCGTTTAGAAGTTAAATTGTGTTTCAAATTAGTTCTCGTTTTGATGTTTTTGACGAATTTTTTAATTTATTCTTGTTCTTTTAACCTATTGATTGATTATATCAAATAAAACAACACAATAATTAGTGATAAAACAGAAAAAGATAAATGTTCTTTTAACCTCCTTCCCCTTGTTGCAAACCCAAAAAAATGACCAAGAAGAACTCAAGTCAATAACGAGCCGCACCAAACTCCACCTCATCCACGTTGTTTTTAGAGACTTTTGACCCTCGAATTTCACCTACGACCAAATTAATAGAAAACCAGTTGTCTTTTCACTTTAACAAATCATATAGACCACAACCTCCATATATATAAATTTGAAGGACAAAGATTGTTAATTACCACATGGTCACGATGCTACCAATAGTTCACTATACATTAGTTAATGACTTGCATGCATTGCCATATAGATATATGCAAAACAAGGCAAAATGCTAAGAAAACAACAGCTTTAAGAACCACGGCAAAAGACGAGGCTACACAAAACAAATCTCTCACAGTTGTTGAGGAAAAACACCAATGATGAGATCTGATGTTTTGGCCTCTCAATGAACGTACCATCATTTTATCATTTCACTTTTTATTTAATCTTTGCTAATTTCAATTGTCACTCATGGCAATGTATATCACATCTAAACACAAAATGAAGATAAATGATCGATGTCGGTAATAATACGTTCTAAGAATGACAACATCATACTGTTTTTACTTTTTTTACTTTGAAATTTATGAATTGTTGAGCAAGTCCATATATCTTTCAACGATCTGGTCAGGTGTATAGTCCGTATAATACCCTTTTCCCACAAGCAGACCTTCCTCTCTGCCAAGCCTCTCGATCAGTCCCTGTACTTCATCTCCCCCCACTTGGCTTGGATTCAACAAGTTACAGGCAACCTCTATGACTCCTTCCCCGTGCACCAGCGCCATTGTCTGCACTGAAGCCAAGCCCCCTCCTCTCTCGCTCGTCTTCCTCGCTATTCTCCTCACTGCCTTGAGATCGTTTGACATGACAGGCACGTTATAGTTACTTACCCACCCACACGCCCCAACCGCTACAACCCCTTTGGCTTTGCTCACCTCTTGTGGCCCTGCGTCTGGCTTCAGTGGCACCATCTCCAGGTCAAACCCACCTGCCCATTCATGTCCCTCCCTGTTTGCCTTGAAGTACCCCAGCTTTCTTCTGATCGAATCCAGGGTGCACTGCTCCTTTTCTGCTGCTCCATAGAGATATGTAGGAACTGCACCAAGGTGGGTCATATATCTCAGTCCAGTCCACATATCAATATAGAGATTGCTACAAAGACTTCCAAGTTCTATGGCCTAGACGAAGATGAGATTTTAAACACAGGGCATCACTTTGCCTATTACAACGTACACAACAACTACACCATACAAGCAATACTCTGTTCTTATCTTGATAAGAGCAGAGAGCAGATCATTGCTACAAAGACTTCCATATTCTATGGCCTAGAGATAATGAGATAGTAAAAACAGAACATCACTCTGCCTATCACAAAGTACAGCAGACAAACAATGCTCTGTTCTTATCTTGATAACAGCAGAGAGCAGAGCATTGCTACAAACTTCATGTTCTATGGCTAGTCATTTTTATAAGAGCAGAGCATTGCTCATAGACTTCCATGTTCAATGGCTTATCACAAAGTACACATCAACAGCAGCATAGCAACAATGTTCTGCTCTTAGCTTGATAAGTATCTTTTAAAATTCAGGAATTCACATGTTTATGACTGAGGTCTTCTATTAGGTACTGACCTCGAAGAATGGAGCCGATATCCATTGCAAGGGAATTGGCGACGGAAGAAACTTGTTCTATAGAGGTTTGAGATAAGGGGTGAAAGCATATGTGGTCAACCACTCCAAGGCGGGGATGAGATCCACAGTGCAACTCAAGATTGATAGTGTCGAGAGCAGTCTTAACCATAGCAAACACCGCATTCTTCAAGGAAGAAGACGACCCGTTAGCAAGCGAGGATACAACAGTGTAACCAACCCTGCCATAAGCCGCATCTTCAAACTTGTTGACAATTGCAGCTGGTGGAAAAGGCTTTAAAGCTCTCTCAATGGCTTCGAGGGCCGTCTTATTCCGCGCTTCAGATATGTAAACCTTGCAACAACCAAGCATTTCTCTCAACATCTCCTCCGACCACCTATACAAATATATATCTACAGATGTGAGTTTGTTTGTTCATTATAAGGCTAAAAAAGAAGTTATCCACCAGATTTAGACTTGTGGTCAGCATTCACATGTCCAGAAAAAAGGACAAGCCAATAAAACATAGATTGTCTACACACACACTTCTCTTAAAAATACAAACTTTGAGGAAACGAGAGAAACTTTGAAAGCCATACATACAATACAAGAGTGTTTTGATGGAGGGAGGTCTTAAAAGTCGAGATTGGAGGAAGGATTCGGGTATCCTTTATACTCAAATTGTTTCTTGGAAAAGCCGAGAGATGCACAAATGATGCTGAATTTGACTCTGAGATCATCCTTGATCCCGTCTTTAGCTTCGTCCTCGGGATCCAAAAGCGGGATTTTATCGAGCAAGACATGGAAATCATTGAGATGCTTATGGAGCTGAGGAGAGAAGCGTGTAGGATCAATACGGAGAGCTGAATTCCAAAGAGCAGAGCAACCTCTGTAGAATCCAATCAGCTCGCCTGTCTCGAACCCGAGTTTCAAACCCAGATGACGAGCGTCTTCACGACCGGACACAAGACCTTCTTCGTAACCCTCATCGAAGCCTTGTTGAACATGTGTCTCCTCTAAACGCACGATACAATCGAGGAAATCTTCGTTCAGACCAGAACTCATAGAAGAAACTTTGTTTGATTGTTTTTATGTTGACAAAGATCAAGAACAAGCTAAAACGGTAATAGAGATCGATCTGATATACAGACAAGGACGAACGAGGAAAGAGATTAACAAAACTCACCAGTTCGATAGAATTTGCAGCAGCAGAATTAATGGAGGTGATGAAAGTTGTAAAATAATTTTAGGGTATACTATTTGATAATGGACAATGAATACAAAACTTGGGCCTTCTTGGATCATAAACTTGGGCCCAATATAACTGTCCTGAGGGATCTAAAGAACGGGAGAGAGAGAAGAGCATTGAATGGTGAAAGCTGTATAGCAAGTTGGGGGATCACGTTCATGTGCCTTTCTGCTTTTTCCTATTAAGTGGTGTTCTTACCAAACATGTTTTGAAGAGACTTGTAAGTAAAAGGATCACTTGCATTAGTCAGAAACAGAGAGATAAATGAAAAACAAAAACATTAGCTAAGACTTAAGAGTCTAAAGTAGGCAATCAAGCGACATACAATGGCAAGTAGCTTGTTGGAAAAAAAAAACGAATGAATTAAAACAAAAAACGTTGTTGGTTCATCAGACTCAGTGGTATGATTTGAGGACAGCACCGCAGATATGACAGACGATAGCTTTCCAAGCTTTGCGGTAAAAAGGGACCCCACAGAATCTTGTGGAGGTTCTCATGTCGGCAACAACTGCTCCTCCTCCGCATCTTGAGCACAACCCGGCCGCTGGCTTCCTCCCCCGGACTTTCTTTCTCTGGTCTACAAGGAAACAGAAGATGGCCATTTCTTGAATGTTGTTGTTGTGTTTTTATTTGAGGTCTTGTTGGAACAAAGAGGCCTAGTGGTGTGTCTTAAATAGCAGTTTGGGCGTTATCTAACCGTTCGGATCGGGGCCGCGTGTCACACACAGATACAGCTGACTTGCATTGACTTTTGAGTATTCAAATTCGACATTGAATTATAATCACCACTTGTGCAACATCTTCTTATCACTCTCAACTGTTTGACTATTTATTGCTACAGAAGCCCATTTCTTCATTAACTACACCCATTGACTTTCTCGTTCGTAGCCATTATTTTAACAACGAAATGATGCCTATTGTTAAGGTCACCCATACGTTAGTTGTCACGTATGCGTTGGAAGCGGCGTCTCTGAGTGGACTGTTTACTTGCATATTTAGGATTTCACAATTTGGAGCTTCTTTGAAAGATGATTAATAAGAAAAAGTAAGTAAGAAGTTGACTTCACCTTTTACCAAAAAAAAGTAAGAAGTTGAGTTCACTGGAATCTTAGTTAAATGAAATCGGGAGGAAAACAAAAATGAAGTGAGTAGCGGAGTATAATCAATCCCCTTCAAGAGGATCTAACGTTCACTGTTTGTTTGTATGTTAAATGGGAAAAAATTGGAGATGGGTTAAAAGGTGTGTGTATGTGGTCATTGGTCAGAGAGCTGCCATCATTGCTCGTCTTGTGGCCTCCTGCTTCATCTCTGCTGCTTTCCCGCTCCCCCTGAAGTACATGTACACTTGCTGTTCCCACACACACACACAACAACAACAACAACTTGTTAACCACTTCTTCCTTTTTAACTTATCTACATGAATAAATGATTCAGCAAAGGAGGGAACCTGAATAACCCAGATGCTGACGAGTGACTCCAGACAGAAGAACCCAAACCCAATGAAGTAAAATATCTGCCACCACCTCACCAAAAGTTAGCCTTACTCAAAGTCCACAACTGTTTAAGTTATTCGCTACCTAAGCTTTCAACTTACCCCGACCAAGATATTCCCACTCAATACGTCGATCGCCGGCAATATTCCTCTGCATAACACAACAACATATGATGATTCCACCTCTTTCCTTTTGTGTGATTTAGAAACTAATTTGTTACTTACGTCAGCGATTTTCCCTTGAAGATAATTGGAGGAGCCACCGCCGCAAACACACAAAACGCTATGTGAAACTGCAATCATATTTTAAGCTTTTACTCACTTCCACCTTTTGATGTGTCAAAGCCATTAAAAAAAGTTCACTGAAACCAAATGGAAAACTCACCAGATACGTGAAGAAAAACCACCCAAACTTCAGAGCACTATCAGTCCTGCACACAACCAAATCAACACACATCTCAATGAAAGTTTTGACTCTTAACTACGATGCTATCTGGAATACTCTTTTTGTTTTCCCTCTAAATAAAGGAACACACGACGCAGTAGCAGATAAGATATTTTAAAGGAAAAATCTTAAGTGGCATGAATACCTCATGGCACGATAAAGAGGGCGATACCACATAACATACGCTCCAGGAACCCCTGATATGAAATAGATAATAGCTAGAAACCATATTGTTGGACCTACAGCCAAAATACATAAGTCAGCAGATTAGCATCATACAGGTTCAGTCTACTTGGTAAATTTTAACTGTTCCAAGACTTACCTTCTCCCTTAATCCACGCAGTAGTAACTGCGACAATGTTCCATAACAGGCACACCACAAGACCTACCAAACAGAGATTAAGATTGTTTACTAATATATCAAGAAATCCACCTCTGTTGCAACTGCAGATGCGTTGATCATTTGAAAGAGAAAACACATACCCAGCATTGATGTGAAAGCAACATATTGGATTCTCTGCAGATGGATGGGTATCTCATTTGAAATGTCATGATGGATGAGAGGAAAAAACGGTGGCCAGTTTTTCTCTTCTATCACAATTCCGGCTACCAAAATAAAGATGACAGCATGAGCATTTCACATGGAACGAAATGTCAGGTTTCTACAAAAGATAATATTGACAAAGATACCCTGTGCTATAGCATCTTCTTTCCGCTTGATTTCCTGGAAAATAACACAACAGATTTCAGAAAACCGAAAGACATATGTTTGAAAGGCTGTAGCTACAAACCACTGTGGCTAAACTTTCCAGAATAGATAATAAGAGAGTGAGGCGACAGACTAAATACCCATATAATACTTACAAATGATATGCAATCAGATGAAAATTAACTATTGTTGGTTCGGATAAAATGAAAAACCTACTGCTAACCATTTGAGAAATGACATCAGGGTATGTGACATTAGTTGGTTTCAAATCCAATCACAGCTTACCTGCTCCCGCCTCTTCAATTCAGCCTCCTTTTCCCGGAGTTCCTTCTCCTTAGCTTTCAGATCCTAGAAGTTGGCAATCATAAAGTTGTCTCAGGGATTATTCTGAGAAGATACTTGGTACGTAGGCTTCTGTGGATGTGGAAAGTACCTTTCCAGAGTCAAGAGGAATATCCATTGTGGCACCACGGTCGTACGGCTCAGGGGGAAGAGGAGAAAGCTTTGACGTTGCAGCTGGGACACTTGTAGGATTCTGAAGGTTCAAACACAAGTAAGTAAACCATTACACCATATCCAAGATCAGTAAAAAGTATCAATGGCCACATGTAAGCACTAAACTGGAAATGGAAAAAGATGTAAGTGAGATTAATAAACAATTGAGGCTATGACCAATTGAAATTAGGGTATAGATCCCTGGGTAATTGGAAAGCATTACATAGAATGAGCGAAAACATAAAGCAATTACATACTGAAACTTGTTATCACCCTTCCCAGAGACACTCACTTCACAAAGCCCAACAATCATACGAACACAAGAAAGCGTAAAAGTATGCGTAAATCAATCAATCGATCAACTACGTTTCTTCCTTGTGCATTGAAACCGAAAAGTCATTCCCAAGAATTGCGAGTAACACTACGTACACGTTACAACAGGAATGTGAGAAATCAGATCAGAAACAATGCGATTCAACAAAATCGAATAAAAAGTAGATCCCCAGATGATGATGATGATGATGAGATTGAATCAAGCTTACCGCAAAAGGATTAATTTCTCCGTCATCAAAGGAATGAGACTGGTAGCGAGACATTGCACCGTTACTCAGCAAATCCAATCTCTCTACACGGATCACACCGAGCGAGAGAGAGAGAGAGAGAGAGAG
>Ga0041059_1001490_pt1 | contig 18509 bp, 15 predicted proteins | sample AraColnosormetaG_FD_56232 | JGI IMG/M metagenome (GOLD analysis project Ga0041059, IMG submission 56232) | Arabidopsis roots microbial communities from North Carolina, USA - Col MF nosort | ecosystem: Host-associated > Plants > Roots > Unclassified | place: USA: North Carolina | collected...
TTTTAAAACCTAGTATTAATAATTTCTAATAATAATTTGTGTGATACAGACTATTCAATATTATAAATACCTTTCATTCATATAGATAACATTATGCATATAAAGTTTTGTTAAATTCCAGTTGATTGAGGTCGGCAACATTTGAATACTAATATTTTTTATGTGGTAACAAGTAACAACAACAATTTAACAACAACTGATAAGATGTTCTTTCGATTATATGAAGAAAACGTCGACTCCAAATACAGAGAAACTATCAATATAAAATAACATTATTCTCAGTGTATACCTATTTGATAGAAGACCAATATATATCTTGGTAGAAGAGATGATATGAAAGTATCAGATTAAGAAAAGATTTGGTGTCGGATTAACGTCACATGGTGTTATTTTAAATTGTATGCCATTTAATAATCGTTCCATTGTCAATGCTGTTAATATAATACAAAACCAAATATATGTTAACTAACATAGTCCAGGAACCGTTTAATTTGATTAAACCAAATCATACGCACATGATTGCGATGATAAACCGAATCTTTAATATTATAAAAATCAATAGATCGAGTAAAACGTTACATTTTAATTATTATTATTAGCTGATGCTGTCCTTTATGGACTTTTCTTCTTCGTTTTTTTGTTCTTCTACCTAAAACCATGAAAGAGTGGTTTGCACATAAATACATAATGAATATAGTATGAAAAAACTGTTACATTTTTTTAATTATTTTGAAGCTAATTAGTGAACTCAATAAGTTTTCTAATCATAATTTACCTGTTCTCTATCGTGACACAATAAACAAAGACAGATAAGAGTTAGTTAAACGTGAAAGAAGGTTAGAATTTTGGAAAATGACCAAATTTGTTATTACTTCACCAAATTCGGATCTTGTCCTCTTGTCATAAAATCATTTCAGATCTGAGTTATTTGGTCCAACGCCAATACTGAAAATTAATGTTATTAAAGTAAATCATATTTATTATTTTCAACCAATGGGGCCTTTCACAATAACAAACAAAGGGCCAGCTTTAAAGTTTTATTGAAATTTTACATGCCACATAAATTGGTTAAAATACATTTTCTTCACGTTTCTCGCTTTTTAAGTCCCTTTGAAGTGGGAATGATACTCGCGTGACGACCAAACTCCATCGAGCCTCTCTCTCTCTCTCTGTGATCAGTTTAATCTACTGAAAGAAAGAAAGAAAGAAAGAAAGATCCGTATTATTAGGTAAGAATGAGATTCCCTTTTACGTTTCGATTTTGATTCGTTTGTGTTTGATTCTCGATCGTTTTGCTTCGATTTAGCTTCCTTCTGTTTTTACAAGTCTCTCTTGATTAGAAATGTTTAGGTTTCAATGTTTCATGATCATATTTAGAAAAAAGTTTCATGGTGACCAAAAAAGAAAGAAAATTTTGATGGCTGAGAGATGTCAGAGTCTTGTTTTGTTTTTTTGATAAATTCTCTGTTTGTGTGCTTTTAAAAAGTCAAATATAAGAAATTCTTTGAATCATTTAAAGCCGTATTTATGTCCTTTTGACAAGTCGATTTAATGCTTTCTAGAAGAGAGTTTATCAGATGTTAAGAAGATTCAAAGTTGGATTATAACGAAAATTTGTATACCTCATTAGAGATTTTTCAAGTGGTAAATACTAATAGAATTCATGATCCCGTTTTAGATGTAAGATTTGGTTGTGTTTATCAGTTTTCTATTAATAGCCGATATTATTAAAACCTTTTGCTTAATCTTGGATCTGATTTAATTTGCTTTAAATTGGACTTGAAAGAAATCTGAATTTGATTTGATCGTTTCTAGGCTTCGAAGCTGTCTCAAGATTGTTGTTTAATTAAACATGTTCAGAAGAAGGAATGCTCACCAACTCGACAATGATGATTCTCAACAAGATAACAAGGTACAATAAGCTGCTTCTTTTTCACACTATATGAAAACATTAACATATATTTTGGAAAGTATTTAAAACACTTGTACAAATTTCAGGTTAGAGAATTGAAATCCGCGATAGGACCATTATCGGGACATAGTTTAGTTTTCTGCTCTGATGCTTCCTTGAGGAGATTTCTAGATGCTCGTAATTGGGATGTGGAAAAAGCCAAGAAAATGATCCAAGAGACTCTTAAATGGAGATCAACTTATAAACCTCAAGAGATCCGTTGGGTAAATATTTGACTTTATTATATACTTCATTTTAATCTTCTTGTTACTTTGTATTTTTTTCTTACTTTTTTTTTAATCATCTTCTTCTGATTCTCTTCAGAATCAAGTAGCACATGAAGGTGAGACCGGAAAAGCTTCAAGAGCTAGTTTTCATGATCGACAAGGTAGAGTAGTGCTTATAATGAGACCAGCCATGCAGGTAACTAAGCCCATTGTCACCTTTATGAATATTTTTCTTGAGTTTTTTTTAAAAATGATATCTCACTTAATAAAAATGAAACAGAACTCAACATCACAAGAAGGTAATATCAGGCATTTGGTGTATCTTCTTGAAAATGCAATCATAAATCTTCCCAAGGGACAAAAACAAATGTCTTGGCTCATTGATTTCACTGGTTGGTCTATGGCTGTTAATCCTCCTATGAAAACAACACGCGAAATCATTCACATTCTACAGAACTATTACCCTGAGAGACTCGGTATCGCCTTTCTCTACAATCCACCAAGACTCTTCCAAGCAGTCTACAGGGTACACAAAAAAAACATTCGTCATTATTACAAAACCATCAAAATTGTCTCTCTTCTCTTTTTCTTTAAAAAGGTTTACTATATACCTACTATATTCTTTCATGTAGGCTGCTAAGTACTTCTTGGACCCACGTACAGCTGAAAAGGTGAAATTTGTGTACCCAAAAGACAAAGCAAGTGATGAACTGATGACGACACATTTTGACGTTGAGAATCTCCCCAAGGAATTCGGAGGTGAAGCAACACTAGAGTATGATCATGAAGATTTCTCACGACAAATGTATGAAGACGATCTCAAAACCGCAAAATACTGGGGACTAGAGGGGAAGCACTATCCGAAAACAAACGGTTTCTCTCCATCCGATGTTGTTCCTGAGCCGGCGATAGAAATCGCATCAGCAGCTAGCTGAGAGTTGAACGATATATACACACAAGAGCAAGAAGAGAAGAAGAATAAAAGGGTTATTCTCATTCATAGAAGAAAAGCCAATAGAATGTGCTGGTTAACTTGATGATCAATAAAGTTTCAAATAGTCTTTGCCTCTTTTTCTTATTAGTGAGCCAAACACTTTGTAACGTTTTTAATTAGCAGAGACTATCCTGTATGTGTGAGAGAATATTGTTACCATGTGTAATACTACTAGTTTTGTGTTATTAGTTGAAGATATGAGATTATCCTTTTAGTTCTATTGTTTCTCAAGTTAAATACAGTTATGATGAAATCAGAGAAGTTATTGTCGTCTAGTGAGGTGATGATCAAATCTTAGACTTTAAATATAATATTAAACTTTAAATATAATATTGAACTTAAAGAGAACAAAAGGTCCCGTAGCTCAGTTGGTTAGAGCGTTGGTCTTATGAGCCGAAGGTCGCGGGTTCGAGCCCCGCCGGGACCATTTGTCCTTAATTCATTTAAATTTTTAAATTTTACGATTTTTTCCTTTTTTTTCATAATTTATCAACGCACGTTGTGAAAAAAATAAAAAATCAATCATCTCTGTTGTAATTGGATTTTGAACATGATGAATCTTTGGTGATTCCCAGAAGAAGAACCCAGAAATCGATCGAAGATATGGTTCACAACGCTTATGATTCGTTTCAGCTTCTCAAAGATTGTCCCGCTAGGATCGATGCTGTTGAATCCTACGGCTCCAAGCTCTTCGCTGGATGTTATGACGGTTCTCTCCGCATTTACTCTCCACCGGAATCTTCTGCCTCCGATCCGTCGGAGCTGCATCAAGAGACTTACGTGCTAGAGAAGACGGTAGCTGGATTCTCTAAGAAACCGATTGTGGCGATGGAGGTTTTGGCTTCGAGAGAGTTGCTTTTGTCTCTCTCTGAGTCAATTGCGTTTCATGGACTTCCTAATTTGGAGACTGTTGCTGTGATTACTAAAGCTAAAGGTGCTAATGCTTATTCTTGGGATGATCGGCGTGGGTTCTTGTGTTTCTCTAGGCAAAAGAGAGTCTGTGTTTTCAAGCACGATGGTAAAAATCTCTGAAACTCAACTTTGAATCATGAGGATTGGATTTTGATGAAATGTTGTTTCTGTTGATTTTTTAGGAGGAGGAGGATTTGTAGAGGTCAGAGACTATGGAGTTCCTGATACTGTCAAGTCTATTTCTTGGTGTGGAGAAAACATCTGTTTAGGCATTAAGAAAGAGTATGTGATACTTAATACTGCTAATGGGACTCTCTCTGAGGTGTTTCCTTCTGGTAGGGTTGCTCCTCCTCTCGTGATATCTCTACCTTCTGGTGAACTTATTTTGGGAAAGGTAGTTATGCTTTTCCTTTTTCCCCCATTCAATGTATTTGTTCGGTTTTGAAATGTTGTCTTCATTAGTTTCTTCTTGTACATGTAGGAGAACATTGGAGTTTTTGTTGATCAAAATGGGAAGCTCCTTCAAACAGAGAGAATCTGTTGGTCAGAGGCCCCAACGTCTATTGTCATTCAAAACCCTTATGCGATAGCCTTGTTACCTCGTCGAGTTGAGGTATATAAGGTTCCTGCCTAGAGATATTGTAGTTTTGCTTTCCTTCTAGTTTCTGGATACCTGTTATGTGCTTATTCCTTTTGGCTTTGTTTTGATAGGTTCGCTTGCTCCGAAGTCCATATCCTTTAATACAGACAATTGTTCTTCAAAACATTCGTCGCCTGGTCAAGAGCAACAATGCTGTGATTGTTGGTTTGGATAACTCTGTTTATGTTCTCTTCCCTGTCTCTATTGGTGCCCAGGTATTCACTTTAGCCCTGAGAATATTGATGTTTCTTGCTGCTGCTCATGGTTTCTTGTGGATGAATATGAAAATGTGTTTCATTTTACCTAATATATCGGTTGAATATGACACTATTTCAGTATTCTTTGTAAAGACTTTGATTTTACTCGCAGTAGCTGCTTTTGAAATATTTTGAAAAGGTTGAGTTTCATTGTAGATTGTGCAATTAACAGCTTCGGGAAATTTTGAGGAAGCCTTAGCTCTATGCAAAGTACTCCCCCCTGATGAGTCAAGCCTACGAGCTGCGAAAGAGAGTTCAATTCACACAAGGTGTGTAAAGCTAGAAGCCCCTCTCTTCCTTCTACTAGTTACACATTAATAGTGCAGTTCCATGGGAATCTTTTTGTTCATATTTGTTGTCTCGTTATCATGATACAGATTTGCTCATTATCTTTTTGAGAACGGGAGCTATGAGGAAGCCATGGAACACTTCCTCGCATCTCAAGTAGATATCACGCATGTACTTTCCATGTATCCATCCATCATTCTTCCTAAAACAACTATTATTCCTCAACCAGATAAGATGGTGGACATTTCTGGTGATGAAGCATCTCTGTCAAGAGGTTCATCCGGCATTTCAGATGATATGGAGTCTTCATCTCCTCGATATTTTTTGGAATCTGAGGACAATGCAGACCTTGAATCTAAGAAAATGAGTCACAACACTTTGATGGCTCTTATAAAGTACTTGCTGAAGAGGAGGCCGGCTGTTATCGAGAAGGCCACTTCTGAAGGAACAGAAGAGGTCATTTCGGATGCTGTTGGTAAAACTTACGGGGCAAATGATTCATCTAAGTCTAAGAAGTCCAGCAAGGTGCAGATGATTTATCTTCCGCGATACCTAATTGATGACTAGTTCTTGGATATTAACACTTTATAAGCTTTTGGGAGCTACTGACTGACTAATTCCTTGGAAGTTGATGCATGGATAATATAAGCAGCTTCCCTTGATTTGTACGTTTGATAGTAATTTGTTGGGGACTTAACATCTTTTTTTCTGCAGGGACGTGGTATGATCCCTCTTAATTCAGGTGCAAGAGAGATGGCAGCAATCCTTGATACAGCTCTTCTCCAAGCACTTCTACACACTGGCCAGTCTGGAGCTGCTATAGAGTTATTAAAGGGTGTCAACTACAGTGACGTTAAGATTTGTGAGGAGATTCTCATGAAAAGTAAAAATTATTCTGCACTATTAGAACTGTTCAAGAGCAATTCGATGCACCATGAAGCCCTTAAGCTTCTTAACCAGCTGGCGGATGAGTCTAAAACAAACCAGTCACAAACTGATGTTACACAGATATTTAGTCCTGAGTTGATCATCGAATATCTCAAGGCAGGTTTTCTCGGTGCTAACCTTTCGTCTTTGTCTATCTTTAGATTCTAAATGGTTATAGAAAACTACAAATTTGTTAACCACCTTTGATTTTGGTACTGACTGAAAATAATGAGTATTCTAAGAAACAGCTGTGAGATGCTAACTTTCTGTTGGTGGATTTCTCTCTGCAGCCTCTCTGCAGGACTGATCCAATGCTTGTCTTGGAGTATTCTATGCTTGTCCTGGAAAGCTGTCCAACTCAAACCATCGACTTGTTTTTGTCTGGAAATATCTCAGCTGACCTTGTCAATTCGTATCTGAAGCAGCATGCTCCAAATATGCAGGGTAGATATTTAGAACTTATGATGGCAATGAATGACACCGCAGTTTCTGGAAATCTCCAAAACGAGATGGTGAGGAAACCACACTTATGGGAAGCATTTTCAGTGAGTTTACGTTACATATTGCTGGCAGTAACAATTTGGATGATGTTACAGGTACAAATCTATCTTTCAGAAGTGCTTGACTTGTATGCTGCAAAGAGTGCGCAGCAGAAATGGGATGAGAAGGATCATCCTCCTGAAAGGAAAAAACTATTGTCTGCGTTAGAGAGCATCTCCGGATATAGTCCGCAGCCTTTGTTGAAGCGTCTTCCACGTGATGCTCTCTATGAAGAGCGTGCAGTTATATTGGGCAAAATGAACCAACATGAGCTTGCTTTGTCCATCTATGTTCATAAGGTACCCATCAACATGAGCTTGCTTTGTCGATCTTTAACATGAACCAAATATCATTAATTTATTTCACCAAATAATCTTCTAATTGTTGGCCAGTTGTGGTAAAAAACACTTTGATATGCAAATGCATTGTTAGATAATTGTATCATTGTGTAGATAAGTATACTCTGAAACTATTTAGAACTCAGATATCGGTGGATTCTATGGAGTGTTGTTGCTTATGGCTTAACTCTTTGTTTTTTTCTTTCTGATAGCTTCATGCACCTGATCTGGCGCTGGCTTACTGTGATCGTATATATGAGTCTGTTACTTATCTACCATCTGGAAAACCGTCAAGCAATATCTACCTCACAGTGCTGCAAATATACCTGAATCCTAAGAAAAGCGCAAAAGACTTTGCAAAACGAATTGTAGCTCTAGGATCATTCGAAAGTTCAGACACCACAAAAATGATGGACTCTGTTTTATCTTCAAAAGCTAAAGGAGGCCGATCCAAGAAAATTGTTGCAATAGAAGGCGCTGAGGATATGCGAGTTGGTCTCAGTAGCAGCACTGACAGTGGAAGAAGCGATGTTGATACTGAAGAACCCTTGGAAGAAGGAGACTCCACCGTTATGATCTCTGAAGTTCTTGATCTGTTGAGCCAAAGGTGGGAGAGGATCAACGGTGCACAAGCCCTCAAGCTTTTGCCTAGAGAAACTAAACTCCATGTAAATGTTTTGAATCTGACTTATACTTATCCCATAACTACTTACTAGCATTTTATTGAAGCTCACCTATTCTATTATCCAATTCCTACAGAACCTGCTTCCGTTTCTTGCACCCCTTCTAAGAAATTCAAGTGAAGCTCACAGAAACTTTTCAGTCATCAAGAGTTTGAGGCAGAGTGAAAACTTACAGGTATGTTTGTGTTTCTGGAACTATTGACACCTAGCATTAAAAGAAACCCGTATGTGAAATTGATGATGTGAAACGAATAGGTGAAAGAGGAACTATACAAACATAGGAAAGGAGTAGCGCAAGTAACAAGCGAAAGCATGTGCTCATTGTGCAACAAGAAGATAGGGACAAGCGTATTTGCTGTTTATCCCAACGGGAAAACGTTAGTTCACTTTGTATGCTTCAGAGATTCTCAAGGCATGAAAGCTGTTTCTAAGACAACACATGGAAGAAGACGATGAGGTAATCATCAATTACTGTAACAAAGAGAGGTTTAAGACACTAAACCATCTTTTCTTTTTTACAAAACTCCCAAAGTGCAATTAAAGAAAAAGCTCCTTTCGTGTTGTTTGTCTGTTTATAGAGAGAGATTTGGAGCTACTTTTTTGGTGTTTTCTTCTGTGGTTTTTTGTGTTTGGTTCAAAATGATGGTCTTGACTCTTGACAAAACCAGTTTGGCTCTTGTTGTAAAATCTGTTAGTTTATATAAAGACTTTTCATTTTTGTGTAATTGGGACTTGTCGAAGAAAATAACGAATGTTAGTGCGAAATCTAACAACATTCAACCAAATGAAGGTGATATGATGGGCCAAGAAACGTGGGCTGGATTAGGCGTTATCAGGCTTCAACAGCTCAGTTAGATTATAATAAGATTAGAAGTCACGTGAGTGAAGAGACATGACATGTAATGTGAAATTACGAAGTCGAACACTTTGCGTCTTGGGGTAATCGTTAGGGTTAGGTTTCGTGTTCTACGAAGCAAAGAGCATAAGAGACAGAGAGGCATCTTTTGGGAAAGCGGTGGTCGCCGTATCTCAATTGAACCAAAAATTAACCAATCTCAAGACCGATCCGATTCTCTTTGTTCCCTCTCTCTCTGGGTCTCTTGGTGTTCTTTTAATCTTTTTTACTCTTTCCCGTTTCACGCATTTTGTCCACTCGTGTTTGGCGGCACACGACATCCTCCAACAAGATTATTGAATTGATATTCTTAAAACTCATCAATTTGATTGTTTTCCTTTTGTTGAACGAGTGAGGTTTATAGAAAACACAGTTGATATTTCATGTTTGTAATAAAATGAAATGAATGTTGGTAAATAAGATAATGAAACTCAAATAATAGTATATATAAACATAAAACGTACAATTTATTTATTCTTAATATTTTTTTTTTTAGTTGAGAGCTTATAAAATTAGTATAAAAACGTTACACATTTTGACGTACCCCATTACGATAATTGATCCAAAAATGGGTCGGCCGATCAAATTTAAAATTATTTGATACAAAACCTTACTTTGAAAGCAAAAAAAACATAGATCTGTTCTTGGAGATAACGTAACTTCGTTATTTGATCCAAAATTAGATAAAAAGAGAAAGAAGATAAAGGATAAAGAAATAAGAGCTTAGAGCTACAGAGTGTACTCATTTGATGGGTTCATTCTCTTTGTACCCTTTTTCTTTTAAATTTTAAATTTTGGTTGGAGTTTGCTTCTTTGACTAAATCAATAGAAACATAGAATAACTCTCACCAAGCTAAAGAAAGAACACAATGTAATTGCTTTAAAATCATTGCAAAGTATCTCACTTTGTCTTTATTCCTTTTTAGTTCACTTATAACTTGAACATTGGCTAGTTTTGTTCTTTTAACTCCTTAAAAGCACCGATCTTGGCGATTACGATCTCTCATGCTTGACCACAATCGTAACAACAATATTCAATCACATACAAAACAAATTTTTTGATTAAGGTTAAAAACAACATAATTATACGTCATATACAACATTTTATTTGTATTATTACGACTGTCGTTAGAGAGCCACTGAAATTGTAGTGCGGTGAACATTAACAGTGTCGCACACTATTTGAATTTAGAACATAAAATGGATTCATGCATATATGAGAGTATGACACGTCGAATTGGTGAAGCGAGCGATGACGTGTGGAAGAAGAGATTCGGAAAGAGAAGGAGCGTTTAATTTCGAGATGATCGTGATCAGAGAGAGACCAGATCCTTGGAAGACCGTGACATTGCCAGTCACGTGCCTCTTTTTTGACTACCTTCCTCTCTGCTGCTTTAACTGCAGATGTACTTATCATTTATTTTCTTACTTTACCATTTAAATAATATATCAAAACACTGTAGTTTGCTTAGCATTGTTAAACAAGACTACTCACTTGGTACTTGGTCGTGGAATATTATACGGTATGCAATGAATTTGCATAATAATCTAGATTCGGAGCAGTATCATTAATTAATTTTGTTAGGTTAAAACGTTTTGTTATTAAAAATCGCTTAGAACTGAACAAAAACCAACACATATTTAGAATATTCATTGCAACATCTTTGTAGACAAACTAAAGGAGCAAATTCACATGTAAATCTAAAGAACAAAAGAATAAAGCATAGATTAATCATACACACATAATAAGACCGGGACCAAATTTTCCTCTTTTGCCAAGTTCCCAAATTCTCTATAAATACTTCTTGTCTCCATTTCACAACAGCAACGTGGACTCTTTCTTTGTTTTGGCTGACTCTTCTTTCACCGTTTCCTTAGAGAACTTATTCATCTCATAAACACCACACACAACACACACTTCTCTTTCTCCTTCTCTCTATATATTTTAATATCAACTTTCTAGGGTTTCCAAGTTCATATATAGTGATGGGTTTCTCAATGTTCTTCTCCCCCGAAAACGACGTCAGCCATCATTCCTCTCCATATGCTTCTGTTGACTGCACTCTCTCACTTGGAACTCCCTCCACTCGCCTCTGCAACGAGGATGATGAACGTAGATTCTCGTCTCATACCTCCGACACCATAGGCTGGGACTTCTTGAACGGTTCCAAGAAAGGCGGTGGAGGCGGCGGACATAACCTCCTCGCTCGCCGTTGCGCCAACTGCGACACCACTTCTACTCCTCTTTGGAGAAACGGTCCAAGAGGTCCCAAGGTATTTAATATGTAACCTTTACATCAAATATTTTATCATTTCTTGATGTGGGACTAATATTTCTCTCTGTACAACAAAACAAATATTGATAATAACTTTATATGATTTTTAATTTGGTCAGTCGTTGTGTAATGCGTGTGGAATCCGATTCAAGAAAGAAGAGAGACGTGCATCGACCGCCAGAAACTCGACCTCCGGCGGAGGATCAACTGCAGCTGGAGTTCCAACTTTGGATCATCAAGCAAGTGCAAATTATTATTATAACAATAATAACCAATATGCTTCATCGTCGCCTTGGCACCATCAGCATAATACGCAGAGAGTTCCATATTACTCGCCGGCCAATAACGAATACTCATACGTTGATGATGTCAGAGTTGTTGATCATGACGTCACAACCGACCCGTTCTTGTCTTGGAGGCTTAACGTCGCCGACCGGACCGGCCTTGTCCACGATTTTACGATGTGATGAGTGATCATTTCATAGATATTCCCCTTATAAGTCTTAGCCTTGGATACCTTTTAACAAAAAAGAAAAGTCTTAGCCTTCGTTAAATTCTTTATTTTACTTTCCTTTAAATATAAATATTTAATGTCTTTTTTTGGTCTCTGTGTAAGTGTTTTTCTTAAATTTATAATTCGTATGATGGATGCTACTTGTGTTTTCCTTGCATGACTTTTAAAATGTTCTCTCGGGTAATGAACTAATAATTCGTGACTTTATAACCTTTACATGATGTGTGTCCTACTTTGACCACGATTCAGTGATATACTATACATATACAGAATACATATTCATTCCTTTAATTTCTTTTTAAAGCATCTTTGGGTTTTTGTACGGAGAATGTGAATATTTTGGGATGCAGATACTATCTTCACAAATACTTATATCTTAAACGTTTAATTTGTGAGTTTCTTTTCCAAATTGAAATAATCAAATACTTGGACCGAATTTGAAAATTAAGCCAACAAATATCTGCAGGGTGGCCAAGCTGAATGTTTGTCGTGTTTTGCCCAAATTGTCTTGGAAATTTGACCATCAATTAGGTCTTCGTGTGCTGCTCTGCTTAAAACTGTTGCTGCCAACTGCATGTGAAGAATATTTATCTTTTTCATAACGTGTTTAGTTATTGTATTAAAAAAACGTTAGTTTTTATTTGATTGTTTCCGGAAACACAATCCAAGATAATAAAGTGTTTTGAAACTCTATAACAACAGAAAGCGAGAGTAACAATTTTTTTTTGAGTCATTTATGAGAGTCAAGACGAAAAAAGAGTCACTAAACTACTAAATTTGTCTTCCAATTAGAATAATAATGAAATGTTTTTCTATTTTTTCACGAATAAAATTAAATGTCTTCAGAATTTCTACTTTCCACTTTCAACCGCTCCTGACCGGGAATGAGCATATAAGTTGCGATTTTATTTGGGCCTAAGCCCATTCGATATAAATTCCATTCAAAGTCAAATGAAATTCCAAATTGAAACGATTTTTTAAAAATTGGAATATAGACCACCGCCAGATTCTATACCTATAAAACTCTATTTTACCAAGACCTACATATACATCATACAAATATACATTACTTATCCGCTACGCAAGAAGAAACTGTAACATACGGATTTAAGTAGGATGTTTAGGTCATCCACCGGGTATCTCCCCAACTGTAATTAGATCCAACAAACGCTATCTTGTCATCATTCATTGAAAAGCTAATTAAGTCATTTTCTCAAAATCATGCATAATGACAAACAAACAAAAAAAATTACCAAAGCAACTATCAAATGGTGGTAATCTAGTGATTTCGGTCTATTTAATATCATAAATGGAATTTTGAAGGGATTTGACTGTACTATGACACTTTTAGTTTCTAGAATTGTTGTGTTCTTGTACTGGTTAAGAGGCTAATTAAAAAAAAAACAGAAAAGCATAGATTAACAACCCAACACCTAACATTTTAACAAATTCCAAATCCAAGTGCCAATTCTCCAAGTTACATTTGAAAAGATCGAATGGAAAAAATGTTTATATAATGTTGCATCCCATTTGGGCTTCTCTTCAAACATCTCTCAACAACAACAACAAAACAAAACTTGCACAATGGTGAACTTTGTTGAGGTACAAAAACCATTGTTGTACGGTCTGATGAAAATGGCTGGCGTCGTTCCTTACACTTTAGAGATCGAACCAGGGACGAAGATCAACTTTTGGGTCCCTAAGGAAACCCTAAAGAAGAATTCCGGTACCGGAAAACCAACGAAACCCGATAAACCTAAAAAGCCTGTCGTCTTGTTAATCCATGGTTTCGCTGGCGAAGGAATCGTGACGTGGCAGTTCCAAGTCGGTGCATTATCCAAGAAATACTCGGTCTACATACCGGACCTCCTCTTTTTCGGTGGATCCTACACCGACAACTCGGACCGGTCTCCGGCGTTTCAAGCCGACTGTTTGGTCAAGGGGCTTCGTATCCTCGGCGTGGATAAGTTTGTTCCCGTAGGGTTTAGCTACGGGGGCATGGTGGCTTTCAAGATCGCTGAAGCTTACCCGGACATGGTTAGAGCAATCGTTGTGTCTGGTTCGATTCCCACAATGACCGATACCATTAATGAGGCGAGCTTGAACCGGTTAGGGTTTAGTTCTTCCACGGATCTCTTGTTACCGACTTCTGTTACGGGACTTAAGGCTCTCTTCACCATTGCTGTGCATAAACCCTTGTGGTTCCCTAAACGATTGTTCAAAGACTACATCGAGGTGATTATTACTACTCAAAGTTAATTTATTTATTTTCTTTTCCTTTAGTGAAAATAACAATTCCGTAGCAAATGATTACATTTTGGAGTAAGAAAGCATGTTAGTTTTTCTTTCTTTTTTTTTATTTTTCCACAAATTCACATTATTAGTATATTTTACTGTCGCAAGGACATATTCATATGGATCACGTTTCCAAGAAAGAGTGATTGTGTGAGTTAGGTGGGACTTGCGAAGTATACTTACCTCTATTCGATCAACTGAAAATGAATTGGAACTTTAAAATTAAAATTCCAATTTGTTGCCTAAAAATTAAAATTATATACAATAGAAGTAAGTAACGAAAAATAGATTCTAGATAAATCTACATTTCTGGTAGGTTAGCTATTAAAAATATTTTATTTTGTCAAAGGTTAGCTTAATTTGTTCAACTACTCTCAACTACATCTCGTATTTATTTTCTAGGTAACATATGTTTTTTTCGTCACTATACTTGTCTACCAATGATTGATTTAACTAGAGTTTCTATTATACTATATTCTAAGAGTTTTTCGTTGAATAAATGTGAACGTATGGTCCTAAATTAAGCTTTACTGGTGAACTTGGTAGGTAATGTTTAACAACAGAAAAGAAAGAGCTGAACTGTTAGAGGCTGTTGTGGTCAGCAACAAGGAAGCGCAAATCCCTCATTTCCCACGGGTACGTATGAACATATGTCCACATCCGTATGATTTGTAGGATTTAGACTCTATATAATAGCATTTCATGTGTGTATGCAGAAAATACATTTCTTGTGGGGTGAAAGTGATCAAATCTTTGATCTCGAATTGGCTAGAGACATGAAAGAGTAAGTTTGAAGATATTATAATTTTATAATTTCTGCCATTTTGAAAGGATTTTTTGGTGTTATCCTAATTTTTGCCGTTATGATTTTTAGACAAATAGGTGAGAACGCAACAATAGAGAGTATAAAGAAGGCAGGCCATTTGGTACAATTGGAAAGACCTTGTGTTTACAATAGGCGTCTCAAAAAGTTTCTTGCATCTATTCACTCGGAAGATAAAATTAAAATGCTACATTAAGTTCTATTTGATCCTGATATACTGTATGTATGGATCATTTGTGTCGAGATTGAATAATTATTGGGTTTGTTTTTACTTGATTTGTCTTTTTGTCATTTACTATGATCACAATATGTAATATTAATCTTTATGAGACTATTTGATTATGAGCATTATTGCATGCACACTCTTTAAGTATTAGCTTAATTATTCGGTACTTTATGTCAATGTCTTCAACATTAAATCAATAAGTAACGCAAAAACTCAGTTTCTCTGTTTCGCAACAATGCTCTCTGTTTCACTCCCTCGGCACAAAACAATTAACCTTTTCTTCCGATCTTGTTAACCAAAAGATAAGAAAACAAAAACAAAACACAAAAGAAGATGATCTACCATGTTGATAGATCGAGAGTAAAGAAACAACTCGCCTTTCATTGAGAATCTGATTTTGCAACTAATACAAGCAACTCCACCATTCTTACATATACATATACTGCTGATATACACATATATATAAGAAATTTATTGTACAAACGAAGATTTGAAATCTAAATGCAAACTTACCCTATACGGCTATACGTTATAATTTTTTCAGTTCTAAAGCTCAGCGCTACGGTCTCTCATATATGAACCGTACTCACCAGCAGCATCAGAAGCCTTCTCCTTTGCACTCTCATAAGCTTCTTTTGTGTTCTCCGACATAGAATCCTTAGCTGCACCATACCTCTCCCCAACCTTATGCATTGCCTCGTCGAATCTTCCGGCTGCTTCGCTCCCCGATTCGTATGCATCATTTGCTTTGTCTTTAGCATAGTCCACCGCTCGCCCTGCGGTTTCTCTAACATCGTGAGCTTTATCCGATGCAATGTCTTTAGCATTCTTAGATCCTTCTTTGAATCTTTCGTATGTTCCATACGCACTATCTTTAGCTTCACCACTCGTATCCGTAGCCATCTTAATCACATCCTCTGCTTTGTTATAGGCAGCGTCTTTTGCGTGAGCTGCCTTGTCATAGGCAAAGTCTTTGGCTTGACCAGCCTTCTCAGATGCTGATCCTGCTTTGTCGTAGGCCATGTCCTTGGCTTGACCCGCCTTGTCGTAGGCTGATCCCACCTTGTCGTAGGCCATGTCTTTAGCTTGACCCGCCTTGTCGTAGGCCATGTCCTTGGCTTGACCGGCCTTTTCGTAGGCTGATCCTGCTTTGTCGTAAGCCATGTACTTGGCTTGACCGGTCTTATCGTAGGCCATGTCTTTTGCATCACCAGCCTTATCATAAGCATAATGTTTTGCGTTATGAGCACTATCGTAAGCAGATCCGGCTTTGTCTGATGCAAAGTCCTTGGCGTAACCCGCATTGTCATAGGCGGATCCAGCCTTGTCATAAGCGTAGTTCTTCGCAGATTCAGCCGCTTCTTCTGCCTCAGCTTTCTTGCCTCCCAATCCTCTGTTACAATATTGGATCAATCATCTATATATTATCATTCTTAAATCACTTCACAGTTTGAAATGCAAATGATGCGTAACATGCGTTTATATATATACATTTCAAATTTCTCTTAAAACAAAACTCAGATCTACGTTTACAATTTGAAATCAAACACTATGAGAAGATGGTTCCATTAGAAGAAACCAACACAGATCCAAAATAGAAGTATGATCATGCCTAAACAAAAGTTAACGCTTACGTGGAAATTTTGTCGGAAACCCAACCAGCCCAAGAGGCGGTTTTGTCCTTTGTGTCATGAGCCGCATCGGACGCCATTTTCTTAGCGGTCTCGGCTGCGTTTTTAGCATGCTCTGCTTCGTTTCTAACCATATCCTCTGCTGTCTCCGTTCCCCATCCATAGCATTGCTTCTGCCACGTCAGCGTCACCACCGTCGTAAGCATCATAATCATCATCAACGTTCTTCTCTCCATTATTCCTATTCTTTAAAATTCCGATTTTTTGTTTTGTTTCTTGGTTCCAATCTTCATGGAGGAAGTTTCTAGTTATAGATGAGCGAGAGAGGGAGAGATCACATTCCTTTCTTTCACTAGATAAGCGGTTATTGTAAGACACGTGGTTATTCGATGATTACGTGGTTATTCGATGTTTACGTGGCAATTAAAGAGGCGGTTATGCTGGAAGTGCTTGCGACGTGTCCACTTGTGGTTCGATTTTGTAGGGTTAGTGTCTCCCGACCCGAGGTCACGTGGCCGGTCGCGTAGAGGAAGTTTCAATACTTGGAAAGATTAAAATAACCGGTTTAGAAAACCGAAGCCATGCGCTTAGCAGGGTTACAAACCGGATAATCCAGTAAAAAGGTAAATCAGAAAGTGTTTATTTTTTTACCTTTCTTAGTTAATCCAATGTTTTTTTTTTGTCATCTCATTTTTAAAGAAAACTGTTTTTTTTTTGGTTCAACCAAGAAAATTGATTTAAACCATAAAAAAACAAAACTAAGCCCAACAAGAAACCCAGCATGAGCCCAACCGAAAGTGAGAGAGGTGAAGAAGACACCAATTTTAAACGTTTTGACGATACAATTACAAAGTTTTCTAATAAGATAAGTCAGATAGTGTAAACTTTCACAAAAAATCAATTATATAAAATAATTTAAAATATTTATAAGAATCAATAATGATTATTGTAATATTCAAACATTTTATTTAAGAACAAAGATAGTTAAAAATCAACAATATTTGAGTATAAATCATTTTATTTATATCTTAGAAATGTTAATTTCAATAAACATAACTCACTATCATTATGAAAAATATATCTAGTAAATGGTATATATCTAAATTAAAAAAATTTGGGCCCATAACTCAAAATCTTTTGAATTTCATTTAATAATTTTTTTTATTATGTAAAGTACAACTGTATATTTTATCTAGTAATGATTGTGATATCTCAAAAATAGATAAATTTTGTTTTACTGTATAAATATTACTTGCATTAGCTGTATACAAACAAATAATTTAATGGATAATTTTGTTCAAGATTTTTCCCAAAAATATAGATTAAGTATTTTAACAAACAGCTCATAAAATTTTAATGTGCCTCTCATGGGCAGTTGGTGCATACATTTGTCAAACTGTTATGCATTTACCAACTAATATAATGATATTGCATTTGAAATATCATGAATTTTATATCCTTAAGAAATTTTAGAGATAATTATGTCCTTAAGAAATTTCAGAGATAATTATGAAATATTCCTCAAATTGGAAAATTAATTTTTTGGCAAAATTAAGGGTTGAAGGATTATGTTTACTTATAATGGACCTATAATGTATTACATTTCCATATGTAATACACCTGTATAAATATAAAGAACATATTTTATTTCTTAGCATCAAATTTGTCATTTGTTTATTCAAATTTTTGAGAAAATGGTGAGAAGTACCAAAGGTCGTCAGAAAATAGAGATGAAAAAAATGGAAAACGAAAGCAACCTTCAGGTTACTTTCTCAAAAAGAAGATTCGGTCTTTTCAAAAAAGCTAGTGAACTTTGCACATTAAGTGGTGCAGAGATTCTGTTGATTGTGTTCTCTCCTGGTGGGAAAGTGTTTTCTTTTGGCCATCCAAGTGTTCAAGAACTCATTCATCGCTTTTCGAATCCTAACCATAATTCTGCCATTGTCCATCATCAGAACAACAATCTCCAACTTGTTGAAACCCGTCCGGATAGAAATATCCAATATCTCAACAATATACTCACTGAGGTAAACAATTTTGTTTTAAAGAAAAATGCAAGAGAATTATATATATATATATATATATATATATA
>Ga0041059_1001491_pt1 | contig 18505 bp, 13 predicted proteins | sample AraColnosormetaG_FD_56232 | JGI IMG/M metagenome (GOLD analysis project Ga0041059, IMG submission 56232) | Arabidopsis roots microbial communities from North Carolina, USA - Col MF nosort | ecosystem: Host-associated > Plants > Roots > Unclassified | place: USA: North Carolina | collected...
TGATGATGATGATCCAAAAGAGAGATAAAGATGAGATCAATCTGTTGGGATTTTCAAGTTTTTCTAATTTTGAAAAATACCATCTTTGCAAAAATTTCGATTGTTTTCGAATAATCTTATATAAAAGTAGGTGTATTTCTTAAGAAAAATTCAATTTTCTCACGGGAAAAGAAACATAAACATATAGAAAAAAAACAAAACTTCGTACGGTCGTATCTGTATTTTTTGTCCGCACTTGTTTCGGTCACTAATTTCATAATTTCGGAGAAAAAAATCCACAAAAGTTTCAAACTTTTGGCAAATTAAGCGGTTTTTGTTAGGTTTTAATTATTTTTTCCGATGATGAAGCGGCGATGAGTGTCGTCGTCGGAGATAGATCGGAGAGTACTCTGATGCGGAGTGACTATAAAGCTCCTCCGAGTCAAGCTATTCCCAAAGCTCGATTACAAGTTTGGTTCTTTAGAGTTTGTTCTTGCATTTTGGTTTGGACTTGTTTGATTCAGCTCTTTTGGCATTCCCAAATCTTCACTGGTTTAACCAATCACATTTCTAGATTCTCTCTCCCGGTTCAGTCAGTTCCATTACCTCCTCCTCTTCCTCCAAGTTAGTTTTGTTGTTTTCTTCATTGGGTTTTGTTTTGGTTATTGAGAATTTGAGAGATTGAAGGAAAGTTTGAATTTTTTTTTTTGCAGGGAATTACACAAGTAATGGAATTTTACTAGTGTCCTGTAATGGCGGTTTGAATCAAATGCGTGCAGCGGTTCGTGTAACTCTCTCTCATTTGCTGAATTTAGGGTTTTGCAATATCTTGATGCTTGTTTTGTTTCAGATTTGTGATATGGTGACTGTTGCTAGGCTATTGAATTTGACTCTTGTTGTTCCTGAGCTTGATAAAAAATCATTCTGGGCTGATACAAGGTATATGTTTGTGTCTCATGTCAATGATCCTACAAGATTTGTTTGTAGTTTAAAGCATTCTTTTGTTTCTTCCTTTTACAGTGACTTTGAGGACATTTTTGATATAAAGCATTTCATTGATTCGTTAAGAGATGAAGTTAGGATCATAAGGAGACTTCCTAAACGGTATAGTAAGAAGTATGGATTCAAATTGTTCGAAATGCCGCCTGTGAGCTGGTCCAACGACAAATATTACTTGCAACAGGTTTATTTGCAAGTTTCTTTGGTGTTCTGTTTTGCCTCTATGTGATGAATCTGAAATGCTTATGATTGATCGGATTTTTTTGTTTGTTTCAGGTATTGCCGCGGTTTAGTAAACGTAAAGTTATACATTTCGTTCGGAGTGATACGCGATTGGCGAACAATGGTCTTTCTCTTGACCTTCAAAGGCTGAGATGCCGAGTGAATTTCCAAGGACTGAGATTCACTCCACGGATTGAGGCTTTGGGATCAAAGTTAGTTCGGATTCTTCAACAAAGAGGGTCTTTTGTGGCTTTGCATTTGAGATATGAGATGGACATGTTGGCTTTCTCTGGTTGCACTCATGGTTGTACCGATGAAGAAGCTGAAGAACTCAAAAAGATGAGGTGAAACTATTATTTTAGCTGGATGCTCTCATCTTTTATAAAATTTTGATTTCATGGTTCACTTCTGTGTTCTAGGTATGCATATCCATGGTGGAGAGAGAAAGAGATAGTTTCAGAAGAAAGGAGAGTGCAAGGACTGTGTCCTTTGACACCGGAGGAGGCGGTTTTGGTTCTTAAAGCATTGGGGTTTCAAAAGGATACACAGATATACATTGCAGCTGGTGAGATTTTTGGTGGTGCAAAGAGATTAGCCCTTCTAAAGGAATCATTTCCACGAATTGTAAGTTTTATCACTTTCAACATTACGCACTTTGGAAACGATTTGGTGATGATGGTGACTTGTTGGTTTTTCAGGTGAAAAAGGAAATGCTATTAGATCCAACAGAATTGCAACAGTTTCAGAACCATTCATCTCAAATGGCAGCTCTAGATTTCATAGTATCTGTAGCCAGCAACACTTTTATTCCTACCTATTATGGAAACATGGCAAAAGTTGTCGAAGGTCATCGGAGGTATTATGAAAATCTGATTCAAGCTAATTCCCAGCAAGATTCTTGAAATGAACATCTTTTTGCAGGTACCTTGGGTTTAAGAAAACAATCTTGCTAGACCGGAAGAGACTTGTGGAGCTTTTAGACTTGCATAACAACAAAACGCTCTCTTGGGATCAGTTTGCAGTAGCTGTCAAGGATGCCCATCAAGGACGACGAATGGGAGAACCAACACATCGGAAAGTTATCTCCGTTAGACCGAAGGAAGAAGATTACTTCTATGCCAATCCTCAAGAATGTATCAGTTAAAATGATATAGATCACTAACCACTAGAGCAGGATTTGATTAGTTCTTGTTTCTTTCTTTGTTTATAGACCTTTTTCAGTTTCTGTAAAGTAAGATGAAGCTAAAAAGATTGTGTCATCGTTGTACCAAGAATTGGTATGATAATAAAATCAGGTTTAGTTACATTATCACATGGTTTTCAAGAAGATGATTTGCTAGCTAACCAAACCGGGAAACTTGTATCTATCAACTGGCCTGAGATTTTAAGAAACTTGCGGCTACTAGTTGGTGTACTCCGAGGCACTGAGATACTCGCCATGCTCCTCAAAGTATTCGATCATACGTTTGAGAAACGCATCACTGCTCACTGTCTCTGTATCGCAGACGATACAACACTGTCTTCTAGAGCGAGTAACAGCCACATTCATTCGTCTTTGGTCCTTTAAGAATCCAACTTCTTTCTTCGAGTTTGATCGGACCATGGAAATGATGATAGCTTCTTTTTCTCGACCTTGGAAACCATCCACTGTAGAGATCTCCATGTCCTTTAGCTTTTCCTCTTTGCCCCTCAGAATCCTAAGCAGCATAACCTGAGCAGCGTAAGGCGTAATAATTCCAATATCAGAAGGTTGAACTCCACTCTCCATTAGTCTTTTGGCATGTGCCATTGCAACCTCTGCTTCACCTTCATTATAGGTGCTCTCTTCCTCATCTTTCTTCTCTTCCATGTCACACCCAGCGGTATCCACTAAGAGTAGAGTCGCCTCTGTTGAAGAAGATTTTGTTACATTCTCCAAGTCAAAAAGCATGTGTGAGGCAACACTTGAATGCGCTGTTATCTTGTTGTCGTAAAGCTCTTTGGATGACCAGTTCATTATAAGCTCATGCATACGATACTGGACAGTAAGCATGGACTTGATCTCATCTCCATAAAGATCCGCTAGTCGTTCAAAGAGTGTTCTCCCTAATCCTTTCCTTTCAGCTTCAGCACTTTGGATTGTAGGTGGGAGTTGGAGATGGTCTCCTGCAAGTATACATCTTGAACCCTTTAGCAAAGCTATCCAACATGCTACCTCAAGAGCCTGTGCTCCTTCATCAATGATCACCAAGTCAAAAGTTCTATTATCGAGCTTTCGTGTTAATGCACCAGTCAAAGTTGTGAGAATTACATCAGCATTCTTGATCACGTCTGATACAGCTAATTGCTGCCTTTTACGCTCTTCCTTGCCCAGAGTTCGAAGCTCCTTCTGGATTAGTCTCCTTGTGTTTTTATCTTTCGCTTTCAACAACTTCCCGTTTAAGGCCTTCATTTCCTTTCTAATATCATTCGCTAGACCGCTGTTATCTCCCTTTAGGACCTGAGCATCTAGAGCACTATCCAGCACTTGAGGTAAAAGCCGTGCAGGATGTCCCACCCTCACCAGCTTAACTTTATGTGGAACAAGTCTCTCAACAATATTATCAACTGCAATATTCGAAGCTGCACAAGCAAGAATCTTTGAACCACGTTTAACTTCTTGCAAGACTATTTCCACCACCGTTGTTGTCTTCCCAGTACCAGGAGGACCATGTAGCAAAAACACATCCTTTGAGGATAAAGCCTTTGTAATCGCATCTTTCTGCGATTGATCAAGGTTCTTGTTAAAAGGCGTAAAGGACTTAACATCCTTCTTAGACACTGATGGTTGTCTCTCACCAAACAAGACAGGCACTAAATCAGAAGCAGGTCCTCTTAACACACCTTTACTCAGCTGTATCAACGTATCTTTCATCCTACGATACGTCACCTCATTCGCAAGTTTCTCCAACCTAAGAGACGTGTTTAACCCTTCTTCAGGTACCTCATCAAACACAACAGTAATCGAAGAATCCTTTAACCGGTAAACAACTCCTTGCGCAAGAGGAGACGAACCAAGATCAGATTTGTTGAGTTTCAAAACAACAACATCATGGTTACCAAACTTGTGAGCAGGAAGCACATCTCCTTTGTTGGATTGAAACTCAATAAGAGATTTACCCATTAGACCTGTTTGAACATCAACACATTTCAAATTGAGAATCGTTGTGCCTTTCTTCTGAGCAGTTTCAATGTTCCTTGAAGCACCGGAGGTTAAAGACATTGAGATCTCAGCTTCTTTCTCCATGTCTATAAGTGGAGCCATTGTTGACACAAAAGCTTCAAGAGACATCTTCCTCGCCATTTGCAAGCGTTAATTTCTCTGAAAGTGAAAATACATGATTTCAATTGTAATGAGTTTAGTACACATTTGAGCGATACTATACAAAACAACAACTATTGAGATTCTAAATTACGAAACCGAAGCGAAACTCAGAGGAATCCGAATTGATATTAATCTAGCCGGAGAGATAAATGATGTCGTAATGATTCTACTTACCAGAAGAAGGATTTGTTCTTCTCGGTTGAGATTGAAAGATGAAGAACAAAACCCTAGAAATCACCGACGAGGAAGACGAAGTGAGAAATGGTTGTGGAAATTGGAAGATGAAGAAGAACTCAAGAAGATGGTAACGAGCACACGCATTTGTCTCTCAAACTCTTCTCAAGCGTTACGTTATAATGGGCTTAGATTTTATCATATAATTGGGCTTTAACGTTTCGTTTAGGCCCATTTTAAATGTTTTTTTTCTTCATATATGTCCCTATTTTAAATGTTTTTTTTCTTCATATATGTCAGTTTTGGATCAGTTTTGGTGTCCATTTAATTTCAGCAAAATAAACTTGTGCAAGACATTTCTTTTACCAAAATAAAAGTTGGAATTTTATATCATTTTAATTTTTGACAGAGATTACTAGAAACTGATTAAAGTACGCTACAGAAAAATAAAAACAACATTGCTACTCAAAATATTTTGAATCAATTTTGAGCGAATATGGCTAAGTTGCGATAAGAAACACTGATTCCGAAATCACAAAGCCCGAGAATTTGCGTGGTTACCACAATATTGAAGCACTACAATCATCATCGTTGTTGCCACGAGCATATCTATTCGAAATCAGTCCTCAACACCTCGTCATAGAAACCATATCATATAAGACGTGGTCATCGTTTTTGCATGTTGCCAAGACATGCAAACTTGTTTCCTTTTTCCGAACAAGAAAACATATTATATAAAACGTACAAAAATTAATTTGATCGTATATAAGTTTTTTGCGGGTTGTACATTATATATTTATATTTACTCATAATTAGTAGAAAAGAGTACATTTGGTTGCCAACGAAAACATACTTTTTTCTCTTTTCTACTAATAATAATGAAAGTACAACTTTTCTCTGCTTGACTTGTCCACAATGGCCAATGGGTAGTGTTGTACTAAATAATATTGTGAAGACTTTGTTAGAATGATAAACGGCATAATGTATAGAGATGGATTCAAAACTCGAATATTTCAATTGTTTTCTATTGAAAGTGTAGACTAGCCTTTGCAATATATAATATACACATCTACAAAGACTGCAGGTTACAGCGACACATAACATTGATTAATGACTTGGTAAACGTACTAACATCTAATTCAAATTGAGACATTTTAACAATCATGTGGTTTTAATATTAAAATGGATACTAAGAAAAGATATATAGATTGAAACTTCGATTAATATATCATTGATCATTTCTTTCCACATTATCGGTAATATCTCTCTACTCATATGCTCTATTGATATTGCATCATTCGAGCGACAAATTTACAAGTGGCTCAATTTCTTGTGAAATAATGTTTTATACTAATATTTAATGTACAAAATAAGATAACCTTTCACAAAAATAACGACCATGTCGTATTGTCCAGCTAACAATTTATTTTTAAACTAAATTCCTATACGATTAATTGGTCATAAGTCATTACACTTGCTTCTGTTTCTGTATATATAAACTTCCTTTTTGTATTTCTTTCGGACACAACAAAGAAAGAGGAAGATGAAGTTTGGTAAAGAATTGTCGTCACAAATGGTACAAGAGTGGCAACAAGCTTACGTAAACTACGATTATCTCAAAACCCTTCTCAAAGAAATCATCAAACTCAAAGAAAAAACCAACCCTCCTCCACCTCCACATCATGCCGTCCCCGGTGAAGGAATTAGTCGGAAAATGACTCTATACCGAGCATTTAGCGGTCTTGTCCAAACGCCGGGAAAGAAAAGACAAAGCTCTCGTCAATCCAACTATTCTTCGGAAATAGACATAGAAGAAGGTAATCTCAAGTTTCATATAGTTTTTTAACTTAATACTAAAATGGTAATGAGTGCATTAGTCCATGTTTTTAATGTATTTATGTAAGTTTGTTTGCATTTCCTATGTGGGATTCCTAATAGGTAAAGCTCCAATACTTGTTAGCAAATCGACTCATGGATTAGAGACAACATTTCTAATGACGGCAGAGGAAGGAGGAGAGTATGAATTGGTATTTTTCCGGCGACTCGACGATGAGTTTAATAGAGTTGAAAAATTCTATAAAGAGAAAGTTGAAGAAGTAATGAAGGATGCAATTATGCTTAATAAGCAAATGGATGCTCTTATTGCGTTTAGGGTTAAGGTGGAGAATCCTGTTGGGTGGGGATGGGAGGAACGGACGGTGGAGATGACTCGTTTGGCCTCCGATATCGCGACTTCGACTGCGGCTATCGCTGCTTCTACACCCGCCAGAACCCGAACCAGTAAGACAATTAAAGCAGTTAATTCTGTATTTTAACATACATAACTAAAACAGTTGCAACTTGAGATTCTCCCTAACACTACATATTTACAATTTGAATAGATCAAACTTGACTTTAATTTATGTGACAACAATTAGTCTCCGTCAATTTATGACCGTTTCTAATGTTTCTTTTTAAATATTTTTTCTTCAAAAATCAGTTTTTAAATCACATTTAAATTACTAACCATAAATACTCTCTATGGATGTTCAAGAAAACGATGTGTTAAGCAGCGTCTAAAATGTCTAATTTGATTTAAGCGATTTTAGACGATTTAAGCGTTTTTAACATAAATCTTATAAATATAAGATCATACATAAAAATATCTATTAGAGAAATAAAAATATTAAGTCTTAAACAAAAATTAGATCAAAGATTTATTTAGTTTATACCAACCAATAGAAACTAAATAGAGCTATGTGTATGGACATAAAACTTAGTTCGAAACTGAAAAAATTATATTAAAACGAAATTTTAAGCGAGTTTAAGATGTCAAGACGATTGTTTAGGTGTCGTTTGAGTGTTTAGCATTTAGTCGGGGTCTATACAGTTGTTTTTTTTTTTGTAATTTGGTTTTAATTAGAGTTCAAAAGAGTCATTCTTGTAGAATATTGTTTACATAAGTGATGTGATACGGTTCGGAACGTATTTTCCGTGCCGAATTATTCGCTTTTATATTTGCGCAATGAAAATTAAAGATGAAGAAAAATTTGTGAACTCATTTTTCACAATCGTAGACGGCTTTTAAGTATAAACTTCTTTTTCAGTAAAAATGATATACTAAAAAGAAAAAATTGATCTCACTAAAAAATTCCGGTTTATAAAAGCTATCATCGTAACCGGATCGCCAATTTGAAATTGATGAATTTATATATCTCCCGCGCGTTTGGTTACAGTGAATCCTCGAGCTCAAGCTCACATGGAGGCAATTCAAGAAGGAAGCTTCAGCAGAGAAAACGAAGACGAAGATCACGGCTCCGTCCGCGGAGCAACCGGCGACGTGAAAACGAGCAGCTTGAACACGATGAGAGGTGCGAGGCCAGCACCAATCGAAGTTCTAGATCACATTAAGATCAACAACACTAAAGCAACACCTAGATCCACCATTAAAGGCGTTCTCAATTCCTCAAGCCAAAACGAGATCATATTCAATAGACAGAATCTAAACGAAGTCGAAGAGAAACTCAAATTCGCCTTCGTCGAGTTTTACCAGAAGCTTCGTCTCCTCAAAAGCTACAGTTTTTTGAACGTGTTGGCGTTTTCGAAGATATTGAAGAAGTATGATAAGGTAAAGATTTGGTTTAAAGTTTGAGATTTTTGATTTTGAGGTTGTTTTGAAGTATGACTGAAAGGTGTTCGATGAAATGCCAAACACAGATAACTTCGAGAAATGCTTCAAAGTCTTACATGAAAATGGTTGATAATTCGTACCTTGGAAGCTCTGATGAGGTAAACTTGACTAGTTTAGTAACTCCATTGATTCCTCTGTTTTGGACTCCTCTGTTTTTGACCTGCTCCTATATTGCAGCTTATGAAACTCATACAACGTGTTGAATCCACATTCATAAAGCATTTTGCGAATGGTCATAGAAGAAAGGGAATGAACATTTTACGACCTCAGATGAAAAGAGAGAAACACCGAGTTACATTCTCCACCGGTAGAATCATATTATATTCAGTATGTTGGTTAATGTTTTGCTAGTGCTTTTGGTGTTTATGAGGAATTTGGGTTTCAGGGTTCTCTGCTGGTTGTATATTTTCTCTTATCGTGGCTCTTGTTGCCATCATACGCACCCGGAAAACCATGCCGGAGGCAGAGCATAATACTTACATGAATACTATGTTCCCTCTCTATAGGTAAAGCTTAGTTTGCCTCTTGTACAAATCTTATTTTGAGGTGAATCTTTTGTTTAGACGCACTCTCTCTGCCTTCTCTGTTGTTTCTGCAGCTTGTTCGGGTTCATCGTGCTTCACATAACTATGTATGCTATTGATATATACTATTGGAAGCGTTATCGAGTAAATTATGCCTTCATATTTGGGTGCAAGCAAGGAACTGAACTTGGTTACAGACAAGTTCTATTTCTTGGATTCACCATTGGAACGTTTGCGTTGCTTTGTGTTCTTGGAAATCTTGATATGGAAGTAAACCCCAAAACCAAAAATTTCAAACCATTAACCGAACTTCTTCCTCTTTTCCTTCTTGTTGTAAGTTTCGTAAATCCAAATATTTAAGCTTTTTTTTGTGCCAACTCAGCTATATGATGGCACTAACTCTATATGATGTTTGTTTTAGGCTCTGTTTGTAGTTTTAATCATGCCATTCCATTTTCTCTACCGCTCAACTCGGTTCTTCTTCCTCACATGTCTGTTACACTGTCTTGCTGCTCCTCTTTACAAGGTAAAAGACTTAAATTTAGCGGCTTATCAATGTTGATAATCTTGTATGGTTACTAATGCTTTCTCAATGTAGGTAACGTTACCCGATTTCTTCTTAGGAGATCAATTAACTAGCCAAGTACAAGCTCTTCGAAGCATCAACTTCTACATATGCTACTATGGTTGGGGAGACTTCAAAAAAAGACAAAACACCTGCGAAGCCTCAGAAATCTACATATATTCCTTATACATTGTTGCATCACTCCCATATCTTTCCCGTCTTCTTCAGGTACTAAAGTTTCTTCAAAAGACACATACATCTCTAGAGCAATTCGATAATATTATCTCTGTTGTTCAATTGGTGCAGTGCATGCGACGGATGATTGAGGAAAGAAGCCTTGATCAAGGATACAACGGAGTCAAGTACTTGTTGACAGTCATAGCTGTTTCTTTAAGAACAGCCTATGGTTATGAAGTAAAAAACACGAAGAATCCTACATCACACCTTAAAGTGTTAGCTGGTTCTTCCTCGATTCTTGCTGCTGTTTTCTGTACATACTGGGACTTTGTTCATGATTGGGGACTTCTGAACAAAACATCTAAAAACCGATGGCTTCGGGATAAACTTCTCATCCCACAGAAAAAAGTATACTTCATCGCAATGGTAAGCCGCATTTAAAACATCTTCGATTATATAATCTCCAAACCATAGAAAAAACAACTGAATTCTTGAAAACTAAACTTCAGATCTTGAACGTTGTGTTGAGATTCGCGTGGTTGCAAACGATACTGAACTTCGAATTCGAGTTCTTGCACAAGCAGACAACGCTTGCGGTTGTGGCTAGTCTTGAGATTATGCGCCGTGGGATGTGGAATTTCTTCAGGTTTACTTACTATACACATTGTTACTTTGGTTTCTTATTCACCGTTTTTTCTATCATGGGTTTTTGAAAGTCTTCTTTATAAAAACAGGGTAGAGAATGAGCATTTGAATAATGTTGGGAAGTTCCGAGCTTTCAAATCAGTTCCATTACCGTTCAACTACGACGAAGACGATGAAAAGGACGACTAAATGTTGGCAGAAGAACGTTTTAACTTTTTCTTATACATGTGAACATAAAAATGAAGTTTGTAACAAATTGTTAGCGTCTAGTGTTTACACAAAACCAATAGAAATGTGAACACTTTGACTAACCAGTACAATGCAGTGTATACCGATTTTCTATGGTAAGTAGGCCTTCGTGATATTCCAATGAGCTCAAGTCATTACTATAATCGGCTTTAGATGTAAAGCCGCATATAAAGGGGGCGTCTCAAACGTGTCTGACGAATCGACGGAAGTGAGTTAAGTGACTAAGGAATAAAATAACCGTCGATGTTAATAAAAAGTCACGATGAAAATATTTAAACAAAAAGTTGCGATAAAAAGACAATAACCAGAAAACAAACTTCAATATTAACGGAAAGTTACGATGAAAACTGAAAAGATACGAACAAAAAAGGAACTGCCAATATTTTCACAGAAAATTGCAATATAGGAAAGTTGCAATAAAAAACATTAGCGAGGAAAAATAACCGTCAATATTTTTACGAAAAGTTGTGATAAAAAGATACTAACGGAAAAAATAACTGTTAATGTTGACGAAAAGTTACAATGAAAATATAAAAACAAAAAGTTGCAATAAAAATACACTAACGAAAAAATAACCGTCAATGTTAACGGAAAGTTACGATGAAACGACATGAACGAAAATAATAATCGTCAATATTTTTACGGTAAGTTGCGATTAAAAACACAAACGTTCAGAGTAAAAAACATTTCTTGATATTGTTATTATTAGTAAATTATTCTTTTTTTTATATTAACATTTAATATGGTAGTGTATTCTTTAATATGAAATATTATTTGTTACAATAATTTGTGGACGAAATCAAATTTTAAAACACCTTATAAAACTTGCTAAACCTAATCACACTTTTTAAAAGTGCCTAATAACACTTCATAATATACTTAAAACAGTGAAAACATTGTCTTTCAGATGATAAACTCTTTTAAAAGTAGTAAACCTAATAGCACTTTCTAAAGGTACACAAACCTAATAACAATACTTCGTAAAAGTACCTAAAACACCAAAAATATAATTAATAAAGTGTTTATCAACTGGTTTTGCTCAGAATGGTTTATACTTTATACTCTATAGAGTGCTTCAAATTTTCGATTCAAGTCTTTCAAAATGTCATTGTATAATAGTTTGTTGTGAATACATCGTACTTAGACATAACTTCCATCGTTACGGAACCAAACCACGTTTTAGTTTGATTTTGGTAAAACAATTATTCGCAAATTGGACTTGAATCATCTTGATATAGTCATTGACTTAGCACTAAAAGAGTTTCAGTATGTCTGGTCAATTCAACATTTTGACACAATCTATAAATATGTATATCACACACTGACGAATGTTCACAAACAACTCTTATCTATTTTAAATAAATTAAAAACAGAGAAACAAAAATGAAATTTGGAAAAGATTTTTCGTCAGAGTGGCAACAAGCTTACGTGGATTACAAGTATCTCAAAACCCTTGTCAAAGACATCAACCGCTTCAAACGCAAAACCAATCTTCACGGCGGTCAGATAAGCCTTTCGTCGACGGTGCTCGAGATTGAGGATGGAATAACGACGGCGACTATTCAGGTTAGTTCTACGGCGAGTCAACGGTACGAGACAACGTTTCTGATGACGGCTGAGAAAGGAGGAGAGTATGAATTGGTGTTTTTTCGGCGACTAGACGATGAATTCAACAAGGTGGAGAAATTCTATAGAGAGAAAGTGGATGAGGTGGTGAAAGAAGCGGCGGTGCTTAACAAACAGATGGATGCTTTGATCGCATTTCGGTTAAAGATGAAGGAAGAGAGTACAGTGGAGATGGCTCGCTTTGCCTTGCATGGAGTGGTTTCTCCGGCGGAGCTCGCCAAAAATCCATCTAGTAAGCGAAATATGAAATATTTTAACCTTTTACCAAAAAATTATATCAAATATTTGATAGAAATAAAGCGAAAATTTGATAATCTAAAAGCCCTGAAATAACATATGATAATAATAATAAAGATATCATCAAAATCTCCTAAAGATATCACTTTTTATGATTTTCATGTATTCATTTGTGTTTGAAATTCGAGACAAATATTTGACAAAAAATGTTTTTTTGCGAATAATGTAAATATTCATTGAAATTGAAATTGTTTAGACTTTACATGATTGAATAACCTATGAATTTTGTCACTTGGCAAAAAAAGATGAAAAACATGGAAGCAAAATCAAATTTTAGGTGTAAAACTCTCTATTAGAAAAACAGAAAAATATCAAATTTTAATATTTAGTCCATTGAAGCAATGAAGCTCACAATATCAGCTGAAGTGATAAACGATCTAAAAGTTAGAATATGAATCCTCCAGGACGAGAAGAAAATAATTCTTGTAACATCACAAAATATAAATGAAAACGAATTGATACTAAAAGTTTTATTTCCAAGTTCTAGCTTGTCCACCTCTATCAAAAGCTGATTAAACACACATAGTAAAGCCATATTTTTTTATAGTTATATTCAAATGAACAGTAACAATATATATCAAACTCGCCAAATTTTAAAATTGACCTTTTTTGTCTTCTGGTGTTAATTGTAGTGAAAGTTCATATGGAGGCCATAGAGGAAGGAGGTTCCAGTAGAGCTGGTAGAAGATCCGATGAAGATGACTATTACACAGACGAAGAAGATCACAATGATGTATTCTTCACACCAGCCAATAACTTGAGCAAGATGAAATCTTCAAGCTCGGCTTTTATCGAGGTTTTAGATAGCATCAAGATCAACAACACAAAGGAAGCTCTTCAGTCCAACACTAAAAGCGTTCTCAAAGTATCGAACCATACAGAGCTCAAATTCAGCAGAGATAATCTAAGGAAAATCGAGGAGAAGCTAATATGCGCATTTGTCGAGTTCCATAGGAAGCTTTGGTATCTCAAGAGCTATAGGTGCATGCGTATCTTTTTTATTCTCCGACTTGAGATAAATTAAAGAATTTTTTTTTTTTTGGATTTGAGTTTTGAATTATCAAAAATATATGCAGCTTCTTGAATGTGTTGGCGCTTTCGAAGATATTGACGAAGTATGATAAGGTTAGATGGTTAGAGAATATATATTTTTATTTCATTGTCTTTTGTATAAGGTTGGTTTTCATAAGTGAAAATGTATTCTATCAGATAACTTCGAGGGATGCTGCTAAGTCTTACATGAAAATGGTTGATAAATCTTGCCTTGGAAGCTCTGATGAGGTAAGCTAATTAGTTTAAATGTTGTAAATAATTTTATAGAGGAAAATATATATGTTACTTACTCGACTATATGAGATATGAAATATAAACAACATTCGATGAGATTTGATGAAAACACATTTTATCTTCTAAAATTCAACAGTGATAATTGTTGAGTCAACCCAAATTACTATAATATCAACTTATTAACCAGTTTCATAGCGTTTCTGTTTATTCTAATATTGATAATCTATTGCTCCTCTTTTGTCATAGGTTATGAAACTGATGGAGAATGTTGAAGCTACATTCATAAAGCAGTTCACGAATGGTAACAGAACGAAAGGAATGAACATCTTGCGACCAAAACCTAAAAGAGAGAGACACCGACTAACATTTTCCACAGGTATAAATCTTACTCTCTTAGGTACTTTTTTGCTCTTTCATGCTTTGCTTCTTAATGTTTTACACATTCTTATGAGAAATGATGTTTCAGGTTTCTTGGGTGGATGCATGTTTTCTCTCATAGTGGCTCTTGTGGCTATCGTGCGCACCCGAAACATTTTACAAGATGATGGCCAAAAACAATACATGAATACGATGTTCCCTCTTTATAGGTAGGCCTTATTATGCTTCAATCATATATATGCAGGGCCGGCCCAATAAATTATTGGACCCTGTGCTATGCTCCAAATTTCTTTACCTAAAACTCTAAATATTTAAAAACTAGATCCTATTTTGCAATTATTTGAACATTTGGACCCTAAAATATAAAGAAAAACTGAATAAAGAAGTGGGACCCGGTGCACTAGCACACTCAGCACCTCCCAAGAGCCGGGCATGTATATATGTTTGCGTTTACACTTAGTACGTATTCTTTCTTAATGAATTCACCACTTTAAACATGTTAAACACATCAGATTTGTTAAAAGTATAGTAAAAGTTAAACACAATTGAAAAGTTCTCTTTTCTCGTTTTTTTCACTCATCTAAACGCAAACGCAGAAATTACATTTGAAATAATCCACACTTTACTTGGCTAATGTTTGTTTGGTTTTTTTATTTGTTCTTGCAGCTTGTTCGGGTTTATTATGTTACACATGACTATGTATGCTGCTAATATTTATTTTTGGAGGCAGTATCGAGTAAATTATTCCTTCATATTTGGTTTCAAACAAGGAACTGAACTTGGCTACAAACAAGTTCTCTTTGTGGGATTCAGCATTGGCGCGCTTGCTCTTCTTTGTGTTCTTGCCAATCTTGACATGGAAACAGACCCCAAAACCAAAGATTACCAAGCATTAACCGAACTTCTTCCTCTTTTCCTCCTCATTGTAAGTCCACAAATCCAATATCAGCTCTTGAATGCAAAATACTTATAGTGATTCCACGATAATGCATGACATCATAACTTTGTGATGTAAATAATTAGGCTATGTTCGTAGTTCTAGTCGTACCATTCAACATCTTCTATCGATCGAGTCGCTTCTTCTTCCTCACTACCTTATTTCATATGCTTGCTGCTCCTCTTTACAAGGTAAATCGTCAAAACTCAATTGAATCGTAAATGAACATGAAATATTTTTACAAACATATTACTATTGCTTTCTTCATGCAGGTGACATTACCCGATTTCTTCTTGGCAGATCAGTTATGTAGCCAAGCGCAAACTCTTCGAAGCATCGAGTTCTACATATGTTACTATGGTTGGGGAGATTTCAAACAAAGAAAAAACACTTGTAAAGATTCACAAGTCTTCAATACTTTCCTATTCATTGTTTCTGCTTTCCCATTTTTTTCTCGCTTCCTTCAGGTACAATATATTGATCTCTACTAACTCAATAATTATAATTTGGTTGTTCAATAAAAAAAGAATTTCTGACATTTTATGTGTAGTGTATGAGGCGGATGCTTGAAGAGAAAAACATAGAACAAGGGTATAACGGTTTCAAGTACATTGTGATAGTAGTTGCTGTTTGCTTAGGGATGGCTTATGAAGTGGATGACGAAAAAGATCGTCAAATTATTTGGAGATTGTTAGGTGGTATTACCTCGGCTATGGCAGTGGTTTTCTGTACATATTGGGACTTGGTTTATGATTGGGGACTTCTTAACCGAACATCCAAGAATCCATGGTTACGCGATAATCTTCTCATCCCACACAAGGAAGTATACGTCCTTGCAATGGTGAGTGATAATATTAGTACGATTTTGCGATGGACCACCTGGCATGGGTGTGGTCGGTGCTTAGCCAAGTCTTGGTATCACCTCGTTCTGCTTAGACCACAACACCCTAGCTAGGCAGTAAGTACTAGTTTAAAAAAGTTTTAAGAAAAGTAACTGATATTTAAACTAAACGTAGATCTTAAACGTGGTGCTGAGATTTGCGTGGATGCAAACTGTGTTAGATTTCAAATTCGAGTCTATACACACACAAACAGTGGTCGCAGTCGTGGCAAGTCTTGAGATTATTCGTCGTGGAATATGGAATTTCTTCAGGTTACTACTACGTACTATACATTAAATGACTCGTTTTTCTTAATGATACTATATTCGAGACTTTTCAATCGCATTTAATAAAACTAATCATGGTACGTAAAAAACAGGTTAGAGAACGAACATTTAAACAATGTCGGTAAGTACAGAGCTTTCAAGGCGGTTTCATTACCATTCAACTACGAAGTGGACCATTAAATGTTCGTTGAATAGAGATTGTAGCCATCCTTGCTTGCTCTTCGTCGTTATCTAATCAGCTTTAGCTGATAATGATATTATCCCATGTATATATGACAAGGACAATAGTCAAGTCTACTGTCTCACAAATGGTCAACAAAATTCAACCATTCTATATTTGTAGTCGTGTTAATAATTTAATATTTGTTTGTTCGTAATATTCATATAATTTTTCTCCTTCTTTTTCTGCACCATACACTTTACTTTTTCTCTTTGTCGTCGTGTACTGAAATAACTTTTTATCTTCTTTCTTTTCGGTTCTTTTATATCATGTACTTGAAAAGAGAATCCCAAAGTCATATAATAATACTACAAAAAAAAAGAGACGTGTAAAGTTGAGATTCACAAGGTACGGAATTATCTTTAACATGATTAAAGTGTTAGGGCATCATTATTGATAGTATCCTATCCAAAATTTTAGGGTAAGATTTGTGAAGAAAGAGCTCTTATATAAAAGTTTTTATGCTTATATTTAAGTTTTTTTTCACAAATTTTAAGCTAAGATTTGGTTAAGATACCACTAATAATGGTGGTCTTACAGATTCAATTTTTTTTTTTATTCCTTGCGTTAAAAGTGTAAATCAATTATTGGACAAAGAAGGTGGTAATAAATTAATGGGTTCATGAAAATCATGCTTGTATTGAAATAGTTTTCAAATAGTTATTGTTAGGTCCTTTGATACAATGAAGGCTGATATATATAAACGAATAATCATATTCAATATAATTTCCTTTCAAACTTTGTATATACTTTTTTTTGTATATAATTTTTTCATAAGCATAGAAATTAGAAAACTTTAAATGAATTCACTTTACTTTGTATACATCTTTACGAAAACAAATTACATAAATAATTAGAAACAACGAAAAAAACAAAACGTTTTTGGGGTCAACTTTATTCGTTAACTGAGTCAATTCTTTTGTTCTTTTTATCTATTATAAAAAATTCACATACTTTATAAAAACTTAAAATATATGGTTTTAAATATCCGAGTATGTTGGATTGTTAGGTATGGGATCCAATATCACTGAGTCTTTTAAAGTCGAAATCTTTGTCAATATGGGGTTTTTGTAGTGGGTCAGTTGGTTCGCCGGAGTGGTAACGAGGAAGGAAACTGGAAACTTCTCTCCTTATTTATCGTTTTATGGTGGTTCAACGCAAAATCATGGTTCCTATTTCTACCGGTAGAGTTGATAGGAGGTTCTGCTTTAGGTCAAGTTCTGCTTTGTTGAATTCTAGATAAGTCGAAAATGTAGATATCTAATAGAACACGAGTTCGATCGTTGGAAGGGAATAATTTATTAAATACTGGTCTCAACTCTACAAAATATATAATCTAGGCCCGAAATTTTCTTACTAGTAAAAATATATTTAATAACAAAGGTTTCATGTCACATATTCCAAATCAAAGTTGATGGCTATGTTGGCGTTGAATCTAAAAAGACACTAGAGAACTAGACTTGTCAACAAGACAATAAGAGTTGCGATTTAGCATATATAACCAACAATGTGACAATCCTACTATATTATTTGGGAAGTACATTTTAAATATAATCTTAATTTTTGTAATTAATTACATGACAATGCCATTAGAAAAATTTAATCAAAAACAAAATTTTTTAATGACATCATTAAGATTACCAAAATTATTTAACGACAATATTCATCTCTTAATTATAGGGCTTATTAGATTTAAAGACGGGTCATCAAAGATTTCCTAAACTGAAGCAAAATATACTGAATATTCAAATATCTATCTGTTATCAAATTATAAACAAATAAGTTCGTAAAACAATTTAATATCTTATATACGAAATCAATTAAATATTAATCACATAAATATTAGCACAAAAAAATATGGTACATTCGGGTCTATAGTAGTTTTGCAAGACTTTTTTGGTGGATTTGGGTAAAAGTGCATTCTGGTCATATGGTAGATTCCCTTATTAAATAAATATGGTGCACTCCTATGTTATTAGCTAAAATGTTTAGATTATAATTCAGAGTCATATCATAAATAAAATTAATATTAATAAAATAAATGG
>Ga0041059_1001492_pt1 | contig 18504 bp, 12 predicted proteins | sample AraColnosormetaG_FD_56232 | JGI IMG/M metagenome (GOLD analysis project Ga0041059, IMG submission 56232) | Arabidopsis roots microbial communities from North Carolina, USA - Col MF nosort | ecosystem: Host-associated > Plants > Roots > Unclassified | place: USA: North Carolina | collected...
AAAAAAAAAAAAAAACTCATATGGGCTTGAAATATTTTATACCAAATTAATGATGTATTATTTCGTTTTATCATTTTAATTTTATTGGAGGTAGTATATGTGTATTTCATTCAACAACGAAAAAAAGGAAAATCATATTTTGATTAAAATTGAAATAGGAAGAAAATAAGAAGAAAGTGACAACAACAGACAAACGGCTCCGTCACCAAATTGACGAGAGAGACTCTCTCCTTTCAAACTCTTTTTCAGTTTCAACTTCTTCGTCTCCCTCCCACACCACCTCTACATATATACATTCGATTCACAGTCTATATATCTTCTTCTTCTATGCCTCTGGCGTTTCTCTCGCATGGCGGGTCTATACTCTTCCTCCTCCTCCTCGAAACCCACTCTGTCTTCTTCTCCTTCTTCATCATCTTCCTCGCGTCTTTTCCTGCTCGTGACCCTTCTTCCTCTCTCTCTCGCCTGTTTCGCCTTCGTTCTCCAATGGCGTGGCGGTCTCGACGACCCCGTTACGCATTGGTCAATAGATCATCACGAGTTTCCCGGAATGGTTACAACCCAAGAGAAACGGTCTCTGCGTCGTTCAGTTTCTGATTCGGGTTGCGTTGATCTTCTAGGTCAGAGTCGTTCCCCTTCGTTTCCTTATTTCCGGAATTGGAAATTTGATTACCACTCGGATCTGAAACCCAGGGTAAGCCCTTGTGATTCAATTTTGGGTTTTCCTGATTTAATTTGATCTAAGCGTGTTCATATCTTCTGATTTCCATATATCGTTGATCCTTGGTACTTTGATTATGAAAAGATTGTGACTTTGTGCAAAAATGGTAGATATGCATTACAACAAGCACTTCTGCTGGCTTAGAGCAAACATTGCCATGGATTTACTTTCACAAAGTTATTGGAGTTTCAACATTTTATCTATTTGTTGAGGGGAAGGCTGCATCTCCAAATGTGTCTCGAGTTTTGGAGACCATCCCTGTAAGCTCTGGAGCTTATGAATGATCCCTTTATTTGTTTTTCTGACTTAGTATTTTCTTACTGCTAATACGTTCTGTTTTGCAGGGTGTAAAAGTTATTTACAGGACAAAGGAATTAGAAGAAAAACAGGCTAAAAGGTATTTCTCTGGTCTGCATCTTTGTGGATATTGGTAATGGATCTGCTGTGATTTCATTGTGTCACTTATGAAACTTGGGATTTTGTTCCTTTACTTTTAGATCTATAAATCCACTAACGTGATTTTTTCAACAGCCGGATATGGAATGAGACTTGGCTGTCGAGCTTCTTCTACAAACCGTGTAACTATGAATTATTCGTGAAACAGTCCTTGAACATGGAAATGGCAATCACCATGGCTCAGGTATCTCTTACTTTTTACCATATTTGTTGAATATGGTTTGTGGTAATAGCACTAGATAATGTAAAAAAGCCAACGGTCTCTCAGACTCTCACGCCATTTTATGCGGTGTATTTAGGACGCTGGTATGGAATGGATCATTCATCTTGACACTGATGAGCTTATACATCCTTCTGGAACCCATGAATATTCTTTACGCAAGTTGCTGGGAAATATTTCTGCAGACGTGGATGTAGTTATCTTTCCAAATTATGTGAGTCTTACAGTTGTTTGGATTTCATTTTTTATCTTGCGAAAAAACTTCTTCTGGCTTCATCAGCATTGTCTGTTTTTCAGGAGAGCAGCGTTGAGAGAGATGATATCAGGGAACCTTTCAGTGAGGTATAAAATTTATCATCTGAAGCTATTTTGCCAACATGAGAAATTGTTCACATGATTGTTTGTTTACCCACCATAGGTACATTGCTATCTTTATAGATCTAAAAACTACTCTATTTGTTGCACATTCATTTTATTGTAGGTATCAATGTTCAAGAAGAATTTTGACCATCTTCTGAGAGATGTCTACTTTGGAAACTATAAAGATGCCACTCGTGGAAATCCAAACTATTTCTTAACCTATGGAAATGGGAAAGCTGCTGCCCGTGTTCAGGACCATCTTCGTCCCAATGGTGCTCATCGATGGCACAACTACAGAAAGAGTCCAAAGTATGCTCTTTTCTCGTTAAATTGTCTATCATTTGACTCTTTGTATCTGGCATTGCTTCCCTCTGTATATAATATGTTAGATTCTACTGCGGTTTATTCAATAGAAGCTTATAGTGGGACATGGACGAGCCTAAGGCTGTCACTTACAATTGTTTTAAGGTGCTAACTATTTTGTGGCTGATTCATGGCATCTTTTCTACAGTGAGGTCAAACTTGAAGAAGCTGCCGTGCTGCACTATACTTATCCCAGATTTTCAGATCTTACTTCAAGACGTGATCGTTGTGGCTGTAAGCCCACTAAAGTGGATGTCAAGAGATGTTTCATGCTAGAGTTTGACAGAGCTGTGAGTGGAGATTTATAGTTTTTTGCTTTATATTTCCTGCATCGTTTTCCGAAATATATAGTCACAGCTCTTGGCTATCACATGTAGGCATTTATTATTGCTTCAACAGCGAGTTCAGAGGAAATGCTGCAATGGTATTAATATAGATTTAAATATAATCACTGCTCTTCATCCCATTTTCAACTGCTGCAATCTAACCAGCTTCACTAATACAGGTACAGAGAGCATGTTGTGTGGACTGATGAAAAATTGAAGTTGAAACTCCTTAGGAAGGGAATTCTAACCCGCATTTATGCTCCCATGGTTAGTTCCACAAACTCAAACCACGCTCTTTATTTGACATGAACGATCAGTGTTTGGTTTTCCACAAGCTATCATCTCTTACAGGTTATAATCCAAGAGCTAAGAGAAGCGGGTGTTTTTAGCTCTGTGGTAATCGCAGCTCACAAGTCTCCTTCGAAGAACTCTTCAACTGCTGATTCGACATCAGGCATTACCCGAGAATCATCTCAGGAAACTGGTAAGAGGAGGGTGTTGGAATTCCATCTTGATGTTGACGGTGAATCCCAAGCATCAGCGGTACCACCACAATCGCCTCCAGGCTTGGAAGCAACCCAGATGGAACTATAATATGAAACGTGTTTACAAAGGGTGGGATTTTTTAGAATGATTTATGAACAGTTTTGAACCTGAGCTCTGGTGTACATTTAGGAAAGTTTTCGTTTAGGTTATACACACAGATGATTCTACAGGTGAAGAGGAATGTCATATAGCAGGGGTTGTATCATACTTGATGATTCTATAACTTGGAATACAAAATCATTGTCTTCCAGATCGGACTACTAGTCTTCTTTTGTGCTCCTTTATCTTCATATGTACATGATTGATCCTCAGCATTACACACTTGTGGTTTTTCTTTCCTCTCGCTCTGTTTTGCTAGGTCCTTATCAATTAGGAAGGTTCTGCAATTACGTTTCCAGAACTCCTGTCATCAAGTATCAAATTATCTCTCTACCTTCCATTCTTCAGATTTATGGTTTTCCTGAAATGTGAAGTTTGGTTTCTCAACATCTTTAGCTTCTTATGAGTCACTCAGCTGATGTCACAAACAGCTTCATGTTGACTTAAACCTTACAGAAACTTAATGTTTCAGACTGAGAACATGAGCAATAATTTAGAAGAGAGTACTTAAGTCAAATTAGTAGCAACCAGGCATTGACAAGTACTGATAAGGTTGTGGACCATAACAACCAATAAGAACAACTTAAAAGAACTTATACATGTTGGACGTATGATTTAGTAGTTACTGCATTGTTTAAACTTTTCTTGTTAAAATCTTTCTTACACTTTGATACAAAAGAAAAAGATGGTCATATTCTTAAATACTTTATAGTTTGTGCCTTTTTCATGTGATACATAACTCTGAAATCTAAAATAAATTCTTATTACATACAGAAACTATTCAAGGTGGAGACATTTAGGAAACCGTACAACACACAGAAACCAGTCCACTTAACATTTTACCAAATTAATAAGTTTAATAATATCATCTCTAATCCAAATTTTGAACCGCCATGGTTTTTGTAAGCCTTGCGCCGTCAAAGTTTAGATATCCGCCATGGTTTGGGAATGCTGAAACGCCGTAAGAGAAGTTTCACGCTCAGACTCGTACCCTTTTTGGGTATACTTTCGGATGGCTGATTCTATGGATCTTGTTTTGCGAAGACGATGAGCCAAGCCAACGCCATGGTTTGTGCGCCGCCGCCGCCATATCTGCCGTGATTTGTGAATTAAACGCTGGGACAGAAGTTTGCTACTCGTAGCCTTCTTTTTGGGTATGATATCTGAGCTTTGATTCCAACCGTCGAGACTAAAGCATCCCGTAGTCTCATTGAAGGTTTCTTCTAACTACAGCTATGCGATCAAGGTTCTGACCACAGCGAGCCTTACAAAAGTCAATGTACCTTATGTAGACAGTTGCATTCTTAGCAGTGAGAGAGGACTCACTGGGTGGCTCCATAGTTTGAATGGCTACTGACACAATCCTCAAGCCGGAAAGATCATGATCCGTGGTGGTCCTATCAGATATGGCAACAGAAAGTTCCAGATACAGACGAATCCAGTCATTGGCTCGCAGCTCTGATTCATCATCCACCACGTAAAATCGGTTTCTGTTTTCGAAAGGGTTCTCCAGCGGGAACTCAGGCAAGCTACCCATGCGGTAGAATTCTCTTTCCAACGACGTTTTAATGATTGTCCCTAAAATATACAATGATGAATGAAATACTAGTTGTTGTAATAATAATAATGATGTGTTAATGAACACGCCTACCCAAGTAAGGAGTCACATGTAGTATAATAATAATTTAATTACCTGGACGACGTCTTTCAGCAATAAAGGAGGTCAAAACAAGCCGGCCACAAGCTTCTTCATAAACGGAAGTCTGAAAAGTAAAACGCCTTCCACTAGATGGCTGCATTGCAACCAAAGTAATGTAGAAACAGCAAGCACCAGCAGCCAGAGTCCTGTTGTATCTCTTAACGTGAGAGAGCTTTAAGTTTGTCCCCTGATAAATCAAAAACGAAATTTGAATAAAAAGAAGAGCAAGAGTGGATAAAGAAAGAGAAGAAAGGAAGACAAGAGTCTTACACTTTGATTAAAAAAAAGATAGTATAGTTAGTAATTGCCTAATTAATTTCACAAAGAGAGATGATAATCAAAGAAGTTAAATAAGTCTATGGGATGCATTCTTAATAGTAATCTTGTTAACTTCTTTCTTACATTATGAGTCTTTGATTATATAAAAAAAAAAGATATTAGTAATTTGCCTAATTTCACATGAATCCCATAGACTTATTTATTTCTTTATACTTTGCTTTTTTGGGCCTTTTTGATAATTCATAAATAAGTGGTGTTGATACGATGTCGTATTGTTGTGCGTGGGCAAGTTGTAATTAAATGCTACAGGCTTTGAAGCTTCAGCGAAAAGTGGAAGAAGCAAATCCAGAGGCGGGGAACCAGAAATAGCCAACGGATCCGCCATGACTGCTCGTAAGAGAACTCCTTCAGTGTCCAATTCGGAGAAACTAGCTCTACCTGAACCTGCATCTTCCCCGACGGTTCAGAAGACCTCTGTTTCCGGAGAGGATTTCCAGCTCGCGCCGCCGAAATTGGGCGTGATTTTCGTGATCTCTTCGCTTCTGTGTTCGCTTTATCTTTACCTTCTCTGTTTCCACTACAATGTTGACAATGAGCTCAAGCGTCCGATCCTCATTAACGCTGGGCTTAGCTTGGTTGGATTCTTTGTCACACTCAAGTTGATTCCTGTAGCTGCTAGATACGTTCTGAGGCGTAATATGTTTGGTTTTGATATCAACAAAAGAGGCACTCCTCAAGGAGAAGTTAGAGTGTATGTTTTTCCTTCTTAGATTTGTCTTTGTTTAGTTCTCAGATTAGTGTTCAGCGTTTTTCTAGAAATGGATGTCTCTTAGATTTGATTTTTTGTATAGGAGGAAAACTATGAGATGTCTCATTTTCTGATTGATGTTCTATGGATGTTTACGCTTGATTTGATCTCAGGGGACTTAAAGTCTTTTGATGTGCTTATTTTCAGCAATCTTATTTCTTTGTAGGCCTGAGTCATTGGGAATTGTTGTCGGTATTGTCTTCTTGATAGTGGCGATTGTATTTCAGTTCTTTAATTTCACTGAAGATTCGGTGGTAAGTGTCCTGGTCTCAAAAGCTCAAGCTTGATCATTTATTTATTGTGAACTATGAACTTGGTAGCTCTTGGCTCATTTACTTTGAATGCAATTTATCAATCTGGCTAAATGACTCGGTGCAGTGGCTTGTGGAGTATAATGCAGCACTGGCGTCTATTTGCTTCATGATATTGCTTGGATTTGTAGATGACGTCCTTGATGTGCCTTGGAGAGTGTAGGTGCAGTTCTCATTTTGTTGGATTAAAAATTCATGATTTAGTTTTGTTTTCTTATTAACTCTTGTCAATTTGCAGGAAACTTCTCTTGCCATCTTTTGCAACCCTTCCACTGTTGATGGCTTATGCTGGACATACAACTATCGTCATACCGAAACCTTTAGTTTCTTATATTGGCTTGGAAGTGTTTGATCTAGGTACAATTCATCTTGTATATAGTGTTAAACCATCAATAGCTATTTTGAAATTCATTTCCTTAGTTGTATATTTATCGTGGCAGGACGTATATATAAGTTATATATGGCGCTACTGGCTGTCTTTTGCACAAATTCTATTAACATTCACGCTGGTTTGAATGGCCTTGAAATCGGTCAAACCGTAGTTATTGCAGCTGCTGTAAGTTCTGCTGTCAAAATGCGTCGCAATGCTTCATTTTTTTGGTCCCATTTTTCCTTCTGTTGGTTTCTCGTAAGTAAAGTTATGATAAATCTCAGTAACTTGTAGATTCTGATACACAACGTTATGCAAATCGGAGCATCTGTTGATACTGAGTATCATCAAGCTCATGCCTTCTCAATCTATCTTACTCAGCCATTGATGGCAACATCCTTGGCAATGCTTGCCTACAATTGGTAATCTTTGGATCTTTCAAGTCATTTTCTCTTAAATCAATCAGGTAAACTAGCAAAGCAGAATGCTTTCTCTAACCACGTTCATGTCCCCTCTTTGGTGATGTTAGGTACCCTTCTGCAGTTTTTGTTGGAGACACTTACACAGTCTTTGCTGGAATGACTATGGCAGTTGTTGGCATTCTCGGTCACTTCAGGTATACTTCTAACCATACCGTCCTTATTGCAATGTACTTAGATTCATCATTTACATTTAACTTATGTGTGAGCCTTCAATTAACTAACTACTTATGAAACTTTGCTTTTTGCAGTGAAACCCTGTTAATCTTTTTTCTTCCTCAAGTGTTGAACTTTTTACTGTCACTTCCGCAGGTTTGATACCTTTCTCCATCTCACACTTTCTGTTACTTTTCAATACATTTGAAAGCATCTAACTTGCTATTGTATAACTCTTCAGCTTGCTGGCATTGTCAAATGTCCACGACATCGTCTCCCCAAGTAAGCTATTTTTTGTCCATTTTTCATAAGAGGCAAAGCCAACAAGTAAACAACACATGACTCTTCCTCTCTCTTTTTTAAACCAGGTATGATCCTGCTACGGGACTGTTAACAGGAACAAAAGATGGGACACTCGTGAACGTCTACTTGAGGATTTTTGGTAGGAAAACAGAAAAGTCTCTATGTATTCATCTTCTTGTTTTCCAGGTAAACTTGTTAATGCCCATATTATCATCTCTAAATACAAGTTGGTTTATTCTGAGAGAGAGAAATCACAAGATTGGTGTTTTGTGTGTTCTATTGCAGGCTCTTGCTTGCGCATTTTGTTTCATGCTTAGGCATTTTCTAGCTGGTTGGTACAAATAAATCTCTGCAACATGAAGAAACTCTAAACCTGTTCCTCTTTTCATCTCTCTCTCTGCCTTCACAAATCATACAAACACAGAACTTGTTTTGCTTCATGTCCAACAATCTACTAGAATCATCGTTTTAGTTCACTTATATAGAGAGTTTTCATCTAAAGGCGAGTGTATCTCAACAATATAAAGCCAATGAAATGAATCAGAACAAATTTGTCTTGGAATTTAAATTTAACTACAAATGCTGATCTTATTTTGATAACTTTGATTAATAAACTAAATAATTTTTAGATTAAAGTTTTGCTAATATAGCATGCATTAAATGAAGTGTCCATTTACATATATTTTTGAATTTTAAAAATGCGCTTTTAATATTAGACAGACTACTGTCGTACTAGAATAATAAAGAATGTAATAAAAAAATAGAAGGAGAATCGGAAAAGAAACCCACTTATAGAATGCCATGTGTCAAAACATAACAAGCGAAGTATGTTTATATAGTAAGAAAACTCTTTTGCCCTAAATATCCCAAATTGTCATATGTTCTTTCCTTATGTGGCTCTCTCTTCTCTTTCTCTTTCTCTTTCCTTTTTCTCTTTCGATCAACAAAACCACATCTCTGAACTGAACCAATTTCTCTTCTCCCCCTTCCGGTTATCGGATTACCAGATCTCGTTTCCCGCGATCTAGTTTATTCTTTGAAAAAGGTAAATGTTCAATTTTTTTATTTTATTCAAAATCTCCCCTGGATTCAGGAGATGATGATTTGAAATTGACGATGATGTTTGTGTGTAAAAGTGATAGAAGCAGAAATGGGAAGGGGCAAGATCGCGATTAAGAGGATCAATAACTCTACGAGCCGTCAGGTTACGTTCTCGAAGCGAAGGAATGGATTGTTGAAGAAAGCTAAGGAGCTTGCGATTCTCTGCGATGCTGAGGTTGGTGTCATCATCTTCTCCAGCACCGGTAGGCTCTACGATTTCTCCAGCTCCAGGTACCTTTTTTCTTTTCTCTTTGGTTGACTTTTTTTTTGGGTCTTGGTCCATCTAATTGGTTGATTGATTGATGTAGCAAATTCTAAATCTCGATTTTTTTTTTTCTTTCTTAAGTCGATTTCTTGTTAATTGTTTGCAAATTCAATTGCTTTAGAGAAGGAATCGTAGATCAACTTAGTCTGATAATTTGCAGAAGAAATCACTTGGTTTGAATGATAATATGTTTTGTAAGGGGAATATGAGAGTGTGTTCTCTGTGTTGTTGGAGATGATTACGATATTTGTGTGGAACATAGATTGTGAGGGACTTGTGGTGTTTATTGAAACATACTAAATTTGGTAGAAACTTTATCAGAAGAGGAAAGGAGGGGAGAAAGTGGTTAGTGGTTGAAGAAAACTCTAAACTCTAGAGAGGATTTAGAAAGAATCGTCTCCTTTTCACTGTTCATTTACTTTATTGGCAACTAGTTGGTGGGTTTGATGTACCTAAAATGAGCTGCATTATCTTCTCTTAATATATATTGTTAGTACACAAGTGGGGGAATCATTTCTGATTTCGTTGTCATCCATAATCAAGTTTTTGTTTTTTTAATTCTTCAACTTGGTCATTTGTTAATGATATGTAGGAGTATAGTCTTTCTTTTTGGGAACATTTTGCGATTTGTTAGAAAAATATTATATCTTCAATCCTTTCTGAATTTCTACTTTAGGAGTTCATTCATTTCTTTATTTGATTGTATCTTTCGTGTTTACATAATTGTTTATTAAAAAAGGTTGAATAAAATCTGGCTCTTAGATCTGTTTCAGAGGGAGAAAGCTTCCATTGTTCTGCAGAGCTTTTGTTGTTTCTCTGTTTTTTGAACTGAGACTCTGTTTTTTTCTTTTTTTCTCTTCAATAAAGACAGCAAGATATCTATACTGTTTACTGATTAGAGTTGGCTCTATTTACATCAATTTTGTCTGGCTTCTCTCATTCTCTGCTTAAACTTCATACATTATGTTAGATTTATTGCGAATCTGTAGTTGGGGTGCTGAGAATCCTGTTCCATGTAGACAGAGATGGCTTAGGGTTAACTAAATCTATTTAAGTAAGAAAATTTGACACTGAAAGATGTAAGGATAAATGTTGCAGTGGATGTTGCTTGGGTTACATTACCTATCAACCACACTCTACAACTATGAAACTACTCTCTTTTTTGGCAGCATGAAATCGGTCATAGAGAGATACAGCGATGCCAAAGGAGAAACCAGTTCAGAAAATGATCCCGCTTCAGAAATTCAGGTACTCCTTTTTTTTGTTACTCCTCCCTATGGATTTCAACGAGTAGACAAAACAAGTAACATACTACAACAGAGAGACTGTTACTCGATTCTTGTACTAATATGTTAGCCTATTACAACTCATTAGCATTTCTCAACTTTTAATTCCTCTCAAGCTGATCCTGATATCTAATCAGAGTTGCAGACCATAAATACCACCACACATCATATGTTGAAGTAGGGTTTGCAGTTTGCTATAAAACACAAGTCATGCCACCTGAACATCAGATTGCATACATAGTGTTGCATTTTATTTTGTCAAGAATCCGTTGTAGACTAGATAACATATTTATCCGAAAACAAAATACTTGTTTACAGTTTCAAACACCTGAAAATCATTTCTACTATATTCTAGTTCTGGCAAAAGGAGGCTGCGATTCTAAAGCGTCAGCTACATAACTTGCAAGAAAACCACCGGTATGTTTTGCATCCTCTGAGTTTGTCAAACACTCTCGATAGTAGTAACAACTAGAGCAGGGAAATATGTACTAAAATGCAAAATGATAACATACGTGTAGTCCAAGGTTAGAAGATTTTGCAGAACCCAAAACTATCCTACCATTTGCATTTGCTTAGTAAGGATAGTCGATATAAAGAATAGTAAGCCAAATGGATTAAGAGTTGTATACATAAACACATCTAAACCATCCATAAGAAGGAAATAACCAAACACTTTCACACTCCCCATCGTTTTCTTGTTTTGCTTTGGTGAATTAGGAAATGTATATAGTAACTCTGGAAAAGTATGCATATTCAGAAGAGCTTGTACTTGACAGGCAAATGATGGGGGAGGAGCTCTCTGGACTAAGTGTAGAAGCTTTACAGAATTTGGAAAATCAGCTTGAATTGAGCCTTCGTGGCGTTCGAATGAAAAAGGTTTTGATGCTGTGACAAATAAGTCAAATTTTGGAACCATTTAGAAGAAGTAATGGATGTACTCTATCTACGCTCTTCTTTGCCTTTTGCAGGATCAAATGTTAATCGAAGAAATACAAGTACTTAACCGAGAGGTGGGACTATGGTTACTGTGATATAGGTTTTAGACGTTTTCCATAGTGTTGGTAAGCACATTGCTAATTCTTTTTTATTCGGTTGCAGGGGAATCTCGTTCACCAAGAGAATTTAGACCTCCACAAGAAAGTAAACCTAATGCACCAACAGAACATGGAACTACATGAAAAGGTACCTTTGGGTTTTGGGAAGTATCTGGGAGCCAAGATACTCTTTAAAATTGCTAGAACATTTTTTTCTTTCTTATCTGATGATAATATGTGCTTATTCCAGGTTTCAGAGGTCGAGGGTGTGAAAATCGCAAACAAGAATTCTCTTCTCACAAATGGTCTAGACATGAGAGATACCTCGAACGAACATGTCCATCTTCAGCTCAGCCAACCGCAGCATGATCATGAGACGCATTCAAAAGCTATCCAACTCAACTATTTTTCCTTCATTGCATAATATAATTCGGTGTGCCAACACACTTATGTTGACCTCGTCGGAATCATATCACAATTCACTGTGTCAGCTTGCCTCTGCATAAGCGAAAATAAAAACATAAACATGATCAGTTTGCATTCCATATCTATCAAACACCAGCTTTGTAACTTTTAAAACTTTTTCTCCGTGCAAAGACCTTTGGTTTGGCGCTTAAGCATGTAGTTTGATGATCAAAGGAAATGGGTGTTTTAGCATAAAGTTGTCACCCTTCCGTTGCATTTTAGCTTCCCATCCAAATCAATTTGTAAAATGTGAGTTAGTTTGCAGCATGAAAGCTGATTAAATATCAGTCCCGTTATCACAAGAGGTAAACAATGAAGAGCCACAACATTGTAAGACGCTTAAATAACTAAAAAGACCTTAGTATACTTCTGGTAGATTATCATGGTTCATGAGGAATAATGACGAGACGAAAATGTTTACCAAAGAAAACTTAAAACCGAAGTCGTCTTAAAATTATTGAAAACATAAAACCGAAAATGCATGGAGAGTTTTAACTTCTTCCTTTTTTATTCGTAGGTAATTGTTCTTTCTCTGAGATATTCGAATATTTTAAGAGCTATGAATATTTTAAGGCTAGTTTTAGATCCATATATTCTACAAATTCTCTAGAATATGAAAGTGGACAATTTTCAAAAGTCCATTCTTTCAATTATCTCTACTTTGTGGACTATTTTGACAGATTTCTTTCTTTTCGTCTAAAAATACAAAAGACCATATGTTTTTGAACTTAAATTTATATCACTAAACTAAATTGTGTCTTAAATAACATCTCAAAATTTATTATATTTTTTTCTCTAATAAAGTAAAACTCCATACCTTACACGTTATTATATGCAATGTGCCTGAAACTTAAAGATGATTGAACTTATGGTGTCAAAGAAGCGGTAAGGCTAAATAGTACCATTTTCGGCTCGTCTATAAAACGAGACGAAGATTTAAGTCAAGAAATTGATTAATTTCATCATATCATATGCTTTGAAAAGTTTAAGAATGTGCGTTTTCTAAACAAGTTGATTGCTAGTTATAATATTGAAGAGCCCTATATTGAACTGATGAAGTAAAAACGTACTTGACTTTTCTTATTTTTCTGGTCTCATTAGTCTATTCCTTACTATTACAATAAGCTCCCATACTCTTAGGAAACCTTTACGATACAAGTCATTTATCTCATATCGCTTTATCGTGAAGTGTCTTCAAGGATATTAGTTGAAATTGACAACATACTTAGGCTGTAGATTTGGAAGAAACAGTCCCCAAAACTTCTCAGTCTCGGGACCCTGCTTCGAATTCTCATCGAACATAGCAAATATATAAGTCTCTGTAGCTCTCCCTGGTCTCCTCGGAGATCCATTTTTCACAGTTTGTATCAAATTGTTCACATAAGTTCTCGCATTATCCACACCCGTCGCTGCTCCTCCCGCTGTCGGCCAACCACTCTCGGACACCACGATCTCCAACGAACCACCTCCAGCTTTCTCTAATGATGCGTAAACAGTGTCTAAGATTGCGTGGAATAGGTTTCGATATTGGTTTTGTCCGTCATTGACTACAGTTGACGGTGCGGTGAACAGAGTGTAGTCTAACCGGATGTCTCGCATGTTTCCCGTGTAGCTGAAGTAAGGGTAATTATTCACGAGCAGAGGAGATTGCTTGCTTGACAAGAAACTTATCACCGGTGCGATAAAGCTCCTAAACTCCGGTGTGAACGTCCCACTTGACGGCGGAAACCCGGAAATGCCTCTGGTGTCTATAGCCGTCGAGACCTTGATCCCGAGGCTTGAAACTGCTCTCTCTATGTTCTGCATCGCGGGGAGGACAAAGCTCGCAGCTTGGTCTGAGGGCTGTACCTCGTTCCCGACAGAGATGTAGCGAAATGTGACGTTTGCATAGTTGCGGACGTTGTTGCGGACCCATGTGTCGGCTTCCGCTTGGCTGGAGGCGAGACGCTGGAGATCAGGGTTTGGAACATCGAGCACGAGCTCGATATTGGAGCCGCGGAGAGCGTTGAGAGTCTCCTGGTTGGGATCGTACAGCCGCATCCGCCGGATGTTCCGTTGTTGGTAAAGCGCCACGACTTCGGACGCGGGTCGCAGGTTGTTTCCATTTCTCCCGTAGCACACTCCGATTTGTCCAACTTAAAATTCAAAAGAAGAATCATTAGTGAAAAGAATAAAATTCTGAAAACGAATCAGAAAGAGACCAATGTGGTATAATCAATAGGTTAAAAGAAGATTGAACCTGCCGTGTCGAAGAAGGAAGCCAATATGAAGCTGAGAAGAAGCAATAACAGTGGTAATGAGGCTAAGAAACTGGATCCATTACACATCTTCATGATTAATGTTAAGCTTGCAACTTTATATACTAAAATCGTAGCATTTTGCACTAATTTATAGAAGGAATGGAGGGATTCAAGTCAATGAATGAAACAAAGTCATCGCGTCATATCATCATAGTTTTGGAATGTTATACATTAAATCACCGTTCATGAATATCTCTCTAAACCTATGCTTTGAAAAGTCTAAGAATGTGAGTTTTCTATACACGTAGCTTTCAATAGGCCTAACTAGCTAGCTAGACACTAAAATCTTCGAGTTAATTGGAACGAATCCTCCAGAGCCCCAAAATAAAATATCCACTCTTAAATATTCAATGAATAATATAACATTTTTGAAAAATATATAGGCCGGATATCAAACTATCTTAAGATATTAATTGAAATTTCTTTTATAATAATCAGGATTATGAATCACTAATCTTCCAGACCAAATGCGGGTTATGAATTCTGTGAACCATTCATAAATAGTTTAGATAGATATCGAAGCTTTAAGTCCTCGCGTTTTGGAGTCATGGTACAAGCCAATGGTGATGATGGCCTCATTTCCCGCATATGGAGCTTTTGGCATTTTTCCAGTTTTTAGTGTAATAAGTTGAAATGTTTCATCACTCATTCTAAATTTACTATCAACCTAAGTAATGCATTGCAATGGCCAGCCTCATTTCACGCATATGGGCAGCTGCAATGCTGTTTTTTTCTGCGTAGATAGTAGATACGTCCCTTATTACATTATCTCAAAATATCTAAATAATCAAACAATAAGCGTACAACTAAATTTTTTGACGATATTTATGTAAATAAGCAAGAATCATCTAACTGCAAGTGGACCAACCCATTTAGCTTGGTTTACATTTATGGTACTTTATTGACAAAAATATTCTAGAAATTAATGTTTTTGTATTGATCAAAACAACTAGTTACATTTACTCAATAATTGTTTTTTCAAAGTTTGCCCATTTGAAGATAACCAACTGTTGTTGAATCTTTTCTTGGTTTATATAACTCCTCCTTGAACAAGGTTATTCCAAACGATAACCTGATTTGCATTTTCTCCTAGTAATTAACAATACTCGAATCCATGTAGTGTTTGGTTGTGTGCTACCACCACACGGTAGTTTTTCTCTTTCATCTCTCGAATGGCAAACCGAAGTTCCACTGTGAGTCCATGCAGCCAGAAGAAATAATCAGCCCAACTTGTTCTTTTAAGTCACAGTTTAACAAGTAAACGAACACAAATACATTTTAGGATTAAAAACACAGTAAGAAGATAAAGAGAACCTACATGGCATTTTGTTCTTCTGCTAATTCGCTTTTTTAACATATCAAGGCAATAATTGGCAGAAAACAAACAATCCATGAGCAATTTGTCATGCATGGTTTTAACGTGGAATTTCTTAGGCACATGTATTTGTCAACCATTTCAAAAACCAGTCGGAGATGTTACATACTGTTATCTTTATAATAATTTTTGGTTCATTCTTTTAATTTGCATAGTTATGGAGGGTTCATTTTATGCCTATATTAACGAACCATAAGCATAAAGTGAAAGTAGAAAAAAAACAACTATAAACCTAATTTAAATATTGCTACGTCAAAACTGGTACCTAGTTACATTAAAAGTGACATATTTCTTACTTGTAATCAATATCATTACAACTAAAATCATGCTTCATAAATTCTAACAAATTTATTATACGGAAATAATCAGTGATTTAACCTAACAAAATAATAATAAGCATAATCAGTGGTTTGACGTGTCAAACATATAACATCTAAAAATAGTTTAAAACAAATACGGAAGCTTAGCTAAAAAATACTATATTACATTTTGGATTATTCAATGTACAGTACTTGTAGTGAAATGGAATCAGAAGTATATCATATGAAAATGGACAATCGAAAATTTGGGATAAAAGAAATCAACATATACATATACGACCCTAGGTGCTAGAAGCCTAGATACAACAAACTAATACCACTGGGCCTAAAATGAATGAGCCCAACAAAGAATTTGAGACTTAATGTGAGCCCATTTGAAACCTAAACGGCAATCGGAGCCTAAACCAACTAAACCGAAATTTTACCGATGGCTGCTCAAAGCTTGCTTGTTTTCTCCTTCACATACCGCCAATTTCACTACGAGACCCGATCGTTTAAGTTTGGTCCGCAGGTAAACTGCTCGAGTATAACCTCAATCAGAGACATAGATTTCTTCTTCTCGATTTGGCTACGATGATTGCTATTAAAAAGTTATGAGCTTGATCGCTTTTAGTCGTCGTACTCGACATTAGCTTTTGTTTGTTAGAAATGCTTCTTCTTGGCTCTCTTCTAGTTCGCCACAAGCTAAATTCTCTTAAAGATTGTGCAGTCTTTTGTAGTTAGAAGCGTTGATAGGAATAGCTGAAATACCGGCTTCTCTAAGCTATACAGCTGAGAAAACATCCGTATTCCACTGCTCTCGAATAAAGAGATTATCACAGAGAGCCAGTAGAGGAACATGTTGCCACACAATCAATAAGAGCAGCAAAAGATCCACCACTTGTGTTTATGGTACTCTGTGACGCTCAAAGTTAAGTTCAGGAGTTGCCTGCTAAAGTCTTTTTATATATTTTGAACTTTCAACTTCTTTTTCCTCCATTTTCATGTATTTATTGTTTGGGTCTTGATTCTGCTTCATAAATGACACGTTCTCAGGTGGTCTCGTTAGGAGTGGAGGCCTTGTGTGGTTGGTGTGTTTACAAGTTTAACAACTGGTGTCGTGGCCTACTATCCCTTAGTACATTGAGCTAAAAGATTTGGTGACAGGGAAAGGTCTAGTTTACCATCTTGTATATTAGGATAAGCAGGTAAGCTTCATTTACTGTCTACAGGAACAATAAGCAGGTAATCGCTACTTTCAATCAGTAATTCAAGAAATTACAGCAGATCTATGGAAAGCCATATAAGTATACTGTGTGATACTAACAAGTGGTCAACACTGATTATTATGTGCACATGAGAATGTCCATCAACTTATATGCATAGATCATCATTCTTTTATCCAAGTGTAGAGAAAAGAAAAGAAAGTCCATTGTGTAATGTTTTACTTTTAAGAGTTGCTAACTACTCTTCTTTGTGACCTCCAGTCTAAAATTTGGTTACTTGAGTTGTGACATGGTATTGTTGTCTTTACTCTTAAGCACTGTTCATTATTCAGGAGGTTAAAACAAAGGGCTAATCTGGTTGGTGAATTTTCCAGCTTGTGAATAAAAAAAAAAGTAAAAGTTGAATTTAGAGCAAAAAACAAGAAAGTAATTCGAGCTAAGCAAAGCTGAGTTAAAAGCAAGGGAAGGTTTACATTGGAAAAATTGATTACCAAGTTGCTTGCGCGCTTAGGTTTGTTCCAATAGCTGTAATTTACCTAGATTAGTATTATGAGTTTACAAAAGCACATAGCACACGGTATAACTTGTAACATTTTACATCATACCACTAATGTAAATCAAAACAACTTTAGTTTGAAGAACTTTTTTTAAAATAGAAAGTTTGTCGCCCGACATGCTGATTATATTTGCTATATATACCGTAGGAATTCACCACATACAATACAATAACAACATCAAAGAAGCTTAGTTTTGTTGTCTCTCTAATAAGTCTTTGATCTAATAAGTCTTTCTTATAATTCTCTAAAATGTCGACCTCACCATATGAAAAATTGAGCGAACAGGAGAAGAAGCAGATGATTAAAGAGATCCAGGAGCAGGCCTATGAGGCGTTGCTATACGCATTTGGCGTGGAAAAGAAGGTACATTTCGAAATTATGGTATTGAGAATTTAAAATTTTACATTCGATTCGTAGCTAATTAATTGTTCTTTCTCTGAAAATTTGTTTTCTTAAAATGCTTATAGATGATCAGTGATGATGTGAAGAACCTATTGAACATCGAACAGGAGTCTGCAGAGGAAAAGAGGAAGATGGCGTACGAAGCAACTCTGCTTGCCGCCACATTCAGTCATTCCTTGGCAAAAGACCGCGATGGTGTGTTAGCTACGTTGAAGAATCAACTCCATATAACTGATGACTTTCACAGGGAATGCCAGAATCGTGTCAGGAACAACATTTTAGTCGTCCAATTGACTGGAGAAGCATCCGGCTCGAATTATGTAGGCGAAACAGGGTGGACGACTCTCAGGCGTATCAGCAACACCATCTTCCGCTTTTAAGAAGACATAGAAGTAATTTTAATTTCATCTAAGTAGTAATTAAATACCGTATTTCATTGTCTCTGATCTCTGCGACCGAACATACATCATCGTCGCCGTTGATAAATAAATTATGAGATCCTATTTTTTCTACATAAATAAAAGATGAGATCCTATGTCCAAAAATATTATTTTCATTTTATATTATTTCTTATAATTTAACATTGTTTCACTTCGCAGTGTTTGTTACTTTCTAATTTCTATTATATATGATCCATTTTTTACCCTGAAAAAATATCTAAATTTTGCGAATGAAAGATACTTGAGAACAAAAAAAAA
>Ga0041059_1001493_pt1 | contig 18499 bp, 13 predicted proteins | sample AraColnosormetaG_FD_56232 | JGI IMG/M metagenome (GOLD analysis project Ga0041059, IMG submission 56232) | Arabidopsis roots microbial communities from North Carolina, USA - Col MF nosort | ecosystem: Host-associated > Plants > Roots > Unclassified | place: USA: North Carolina | collected...
TTAAATGATATTAAATATTTTGGAAGTTTTATTTTAGTAACTAATCGTATAGTTAATGCAGAGAGATTTTGGGAAGGTAGTTAAATGCAAACATTTAATTCGAAGATTTATTTTCTAATTATCAAAAACAATTATTAAATGCCAGTGACAACCACTATAAATAAATCTCAACATGAAGATTTATTTCACAAAGTGGCTGCAAAAATGTATATATAGATATATAGTTATTAGTTGATCAAGGGTTTGCAAATTGAGGGACAGAAACTGAGAGATGGGAAGAGACAATAATTTTAAAATAATGATAAATAGAGAAACTGGTATGATTTTACGATGAAGTAGTGAGATTGTCCCCTACTCTGTCCACCTATGACTTGACATATCATCCACTCAATATTTCCATTCATAAATAATGAAATCTACATATATGACCTATATATTGACCTGTAAGTATGTTTTTCTTTCTCTATTTTGATTTCTTGCCGCTTCAACGGCAGTGAAACGCTCGGTAATCGGGAGTTCCCATGATTTTTCCCAAATCAAAGAGAAAACTAGAGCGGATGCTAAATGTTACATGTATCATGTTCAATATTGGACCCTAATTGTTGTATGACTCATGTTCTTATATATCTACAAGATTATAAAAGCCCTTTAACAAAGAAAAAAATACCTAGAAGAAAAGTGAGACGGGATCAATGATTAACATGTGAAAAGCAATCTGATACCATTGTTTTAAAGTATCCAAATAGTCGTGATTCAAAGAAGATAAAGGAGGCCAATAGACATTTTTACCATCCATCCATTTATGAACACGTGACTCTTTTTTAAGAGCTATGGGCTTTGTGATTTAGCCCTTCATGTTTATAAATGGGATGTGAATTCACAGCCCATCATGAAACAATATATAATTCAAGCAAAAACAAAACAAGGATTTAAAAGCTGAGGCGGCAAAATCTCGGTTCCCCAAGTCTCCAGAACGTTTTCACCGCTCAATCACTTTTGTGTGCATGGATTTCGAAAAGAAGGTATCATATGTTTTGCTCAATCTCAATCTGAAATCTATTTTCTTATGAAGTTCCTTTAGATGATTGATGCTTAATTCAGTAGGATTCGAGAATAACCGGAATTGGTTAACTTGCAGAATGATGTCTCATGCTTTGTCTTTCTTGAATCTGAATCAGAGATTATATGTTTTGAATTCTAGTTTGGTCTTTGATTGAATGTGATGATTTGGATTAAACCTGGAACTTGTTTGAAATCTGGATCGATTTGTACTTAGCAATTGCAGTTGTTCCTTTACCAAATCTGATTGAAATTAGGACCAGACTGAATTAGCTTGAGAGTGACTAAATCTCATCAAGTTATGGAGAAACACTGAGAGCTTTGATAGATAATAGGAAAGATGAATTAGTGCTGCAAATTTCTGTTAATGACTACAAAAAACCTGAGTTTGCAAAGAACATCCATCCATTGCCCAAAACTATGGCAAGGAACAAAAAGAAACACCTAAAAAGAGTTGCATGAATTTAAAAGTTAATGAAAAGCTAAGATCCTCTATGACCTTGGTGATGTAAACCCTAAACCAATGAATCAAATATGTCTAACATGTTAATGCAATCTGGAAGGTTTCATTCCTCTGTCTTCTCTTTAGTTCTGATTGCTACGTGAGAACAATGCAGTCTTTTCACTAGACTCTTTGGCTTACGATTCTCCCTGTCGAATCCCCTTACACAGACATATCCTGCATATATATTACAATGCTAGTCAAACCCCACCTCAAAGCTCTATAAAAACAGTATTAACCAACTTAAGCTATATCTTCTATACTTTCCTATCAACATCTTACATCGCCAAAGCAAAAACATCGTGACTGATTTTGATACTATTGTTTGTTCTTTTCATGAATTCAATGTTTGATACTAAAGGTGTTTTCAGTGTAAGACATATTAGCATACCTTCCTGGAAATTGTATTTTATGGCTTCCACTGATAAACCTAAAAAAATGAGAAAAACATATTGAGACAAGACCTTGGATTTATATATCCAAACACATGCATAAATCGACAGTTTTGTTTTGAAAATTTACCTTTACAAATCGAGGATACAGAGGATCCTAAGTATGCGACTCTTCTTTTTAGATCCCATATCAGTTCTGTTGGGACGTCGATAGGGTTTATGCTAGAGTCATGGTCAGCAAAAACCTGCACAAGTATAGTCCAAATCGAGCTTTGACGAGAATGTTGCTTTTGATCATTTGTTTAAGTTAAATTCATTTTTGGGAAAATTACCTCATTAGTTTGGAAGTATGTGCCATTCAAAGGGAATCCACCTCTCATTGCTGTTCTGCAAGGTATCTGTTAACAAACAAATTAGTCATTTTTATACCTTCCTTATATTTCTACTTAGAGATATTCTCTTGAAAATTGTCCACCAGAATCTTACCAATATAGTTCCTCGTACAGTCTGTGATTCCTCTTCCCGTGTCTTGTTGCATTGAAAACATTTGTTTTCGTTGCATAATGTATTATTGCTTTCAAATAAAGCACATCTTTGTTTTGGCGGTTGAATGGAATTCACGGTTTCACCTGGTATGGAAAAATATTACAATCACTTGTTAGACATTAGTCATATACATCTAAGGATGAAAACTCGTAAAAATATAGCGGTATTCTTGAAAAGAAAAATCATAATCAGATTTTATTGTGTGCCTATTTCTTCTTACCTGGCGTCCAAATGGCTAACAAGTAAGGGACTATATCCTCAGCTTCTCGCCTCTCAAACTGTAAAAAAAGATAATCAAACAGTTTTTAAGGCGGGAATAAGTAGAAAAATTCTTGCTAAATCATTTTGCAAGAGTTACTAACCCCTTCTAGAATGGAATGGTGATCAGGGAGCTCAAATCTGTAAAAGAGAATTAGTATGAGATAAATGCTGAGGAAAGTCTCAAATTTTACGGTTTAGGGTATAATAGAAGAAAAAATTGAAAGTGGCAACTCACACGTGGTGCTCTGTGCGTAGCTTTTCCTTGATCTTGAGTTTACGTCTAGGTATTGCTGCTGCATATGTGCTTAGTACCACCAAATCATGTGACGTACCAGCTTCCTTGTTGACCACCAAATCATGTGATGTACCAGCTTCCTTGTTGAGGATGATGGTAGGAATTACGTCCTTATTTTCCCAAGGATCCTCTGATGTTCCAACGTTGTTTTTGTCCCGAGGATAGTCTTCAATATCATGTTCTATATACTCTGGTTCTGGTGATGCTGGTTCCTCAATGATTGGTTCACAGTTTTGGGATCTTTGTGCTTCTTGCTCTTTTTCTTGATAAAGAAATAAGGATGGTCGAAAATTAACCACAACAGGCTTGCGTTTAGATCTCCTCTCATGGATCATTACACTTGTTCTGTCACTCTCCTCTGGTTCTGGTAAAGCAAGCCGTGCGCTGCGATATAACACAAGCATTTAGAACATACAACCATTAAAATGACTATTTTGAGCAGATCTCTTTCTCTTTAAGCTAGTGTTTTTTTTTTCATGTTAATGGCAATAACAAAGAATTTTGTGGGGTTTAACCTTGCACGTGCACTAGAGTAATGTCGACACTCCGCCTTCATTGGACATGCATTGCAATTGGGTTTTACTTTTGTGCAAAAGACCTGCAAAATAGGAAAAGCCACTTTAAGATGTTTTCATTCCACAAACACTTGAAATTTGTTTGAGGTACCTTTCCAAATGTTATCATGTGGTAATGCAGCTCGTACCTAGAATTGTATGATACAGTTAGAGTTAGTTAGAGAAGTTTAAGGGTCTAGAGTAATGGTTGATGCTAATGTAATTTACTTACAAGGTTTTTTGGTCAAGCTTGCAGAGGCGTGGCCAGAGGTACTTTTGAACTGACTCTAGAACTGGGTACCTGAATAGAATTAAAGGGAACTACTGTAAATTTCTCATGTTCCCTTTCATGATTGAAGAATGATCTTTAATTTTTTTTTCTTACAACTCTAAAAGATGCATTTGCAGCTCGTCGGGCAATGGCTGTAAGGGAACCCATCCTAGTCTTACAGCTATGCGTCCGACATTCGTGTCAACCTGCATTTGTAAAAATACGTAACTATTAATGTATCTGTTCCACATTCATTAGGGTCTGAGTATTCAGTATCCTTCATTGACTTACAGGGAATGCAATCTGATGTAGTGACAAAAGTCTAACACACTCCACACTCTTCAATCCTAATCCGTTTATGCTTAGTAGATACTCCCTGCAACCATTAGTAGTCACTATCAAGTATCTCTCATTTATATGTATCTCAATTACTATCGATTCCATTTACTGAGATATATTCTTTAACCAGAGGCTACATATAATCTCAAGATTTGTAAATAATTTTCTTACTTGGCTTTATCAGGAGGAACATCTCTTAGCCACTCTAAGTCAATGCTTCCATGTTTTTTAACTAGTCTGTTTAAGAAGGCCTGTCCAATTTCCAGAGTCAAAAAAATTCACCTTGTTAGAATGTATAAATGAGGTATATATAGCACTGTGATTAGTCAAACCTTGATTCTTTCGGCAAGCATGTTGTTCATCCCTCGTTTGATGATTATATTAGCGATCTTGTGTACGTCTGTACATCGAAGTGCATCCCAATCAACTGTGTCCATTGTTCTTTCTGTTCTCTCTCTCTTTCGGCCACCACTTTCTGCTTCCTTTCTCAAACTATCCCAGTCAACGCTTTTCTTTTGCGTGCTCTTTGCTGATTCCTTTGACTTTTTCTTTGGTTTGGAGGTAGTTGGTTTTTTCCTATTCTTCTTCACATCCTCCGTTCTTGTGCTCTCTTGCTGGTCTTGTGTCTGAATGGTACTCTCCGGGTCTTGTTGATGGCTGCACAACTCTACTTCAGGTGGTACTTCATTTAGGTTCAACTCACAATGAGTAGAAGCAGATGAGACCATCGAAATCCCCTGGGACAAGTCATTAAGATCATCCGTGTATGGTATATGACCTTTGCCTTTTACCATTTGGGAATCAACTTGCTCGTTCATCAAAACTGTGTTAAATGGATCCAGCAGCATCGTTTTTGATTGGTCTGCAGAAGTTATGGAACTGTCACTTGTTTTAGAGGATTCCTGACTACAAACAGCATCAATGTCGTTCTCATCATCATCAATCTCCTCTATGATGACGCGAGTTGGATTGCGAATTCTTGGAGTTGAAACTCCAGTTCTTGGATCCAAATTCAGTATTGTTTCTTGAGTTACTGAACTTCCCCACTCTTCATGACATGATCCCTTGTTGAAGTTCCACTCGACAGGAAACTCAGCAGCTAAATCCATATATGCAGAACTGCAAAAGTGAACAAGTTATAATTTCTAAACCACTCTGTTGCATATATCTTCTACTTATTAGAAATCTCTTGAATGCATATACCTTGATGAATGGTCTGCGACATTCTGGGTTAGGAAAACTCCCACTACTGAATCCACTACTGACCCTTTCCAAGGTGAGAAAGTTCTATTGCCTGCAGTGATAAGCTTGATTTAAGACCATGTTGCTTTGGATACAAAAAAGAAAGAAAGAAAGATCTAAGGTATAAAGCCACACAACAATGTCATAACTAAAGCAATAAATAATACCTTGGACAACACGCATTCGCGCAATGAACGAGTTTGCACGTCCATGGAACATGTTCCTCTCCTCTTCCCACCATTTACGTTTTTCCTCATCTGATCCATCAACACCGTCACAGTCGATACTTGACATTAAGAGTTTCCACACTCGACTCGTTTCAGGATCCAATTGTACTTTCGGTTTCTGCTTCTTGCTATACTTCACTATTGCCTTTTGCTCTTCATACGACTTTTTGTATAGAATAAGTGCAGTTTCTCTATTATGTGGAAGGCAAAGACCCTCTTTGTTGATGTCTAATTCTTCAAACAACTTAGTGATAGCATCAATAGTCAAACTTCTTTCCCATATATCAGCTAGCGATGTACCTGCATTTTGTAAAACTAGTATTAATTCAAAAGATAGAAATCTAAGAAAAATATTATAGATGAAAGTTGCTTGTGTGTTTATCACCTGTTGGATTTTGGCGTCGCCACTGCAAGTCCAATATCCTTGCATTGAACTGGCTTGCTACACGGTTTCTTTGACTCCGCTTCTTTCTAAACACTTTTAGTTGCAACTTGGATGCGACGGTAAGCTTCGGAAGTCCACGAGGAAGCTTACATCCTTTTCTATCACGTTTGCTTGGTATAATCCTTTGTAAAAGTTTCTTTAACGATCGGAAGTTACGCGGTCTGGTTGCCATAATGGATCTCTGTCTTCCCAGAGAAATTTGTGAATCACTCGGACGATCTTCTTCTGATTCCATGAAACTTCCTGGTCCGGTATTGACAAGAGACAACATAGAACTGAGGCAATCATTGTCGGTTTTTTTAAAGCCATTGGATCTTCTTTGCCCTCTTCTTCCCTTTGGGACGTGACCAAACATTCCCAGTGTTGTATCGGTTAGATTTTCTTCACCTGAAGAACCCTCTACGTGACCTGCTGATGTGAAATCGATTCCACAAAATTCCTCATCTTCTTCTTGAAGGTCAAAGTCGAATCGTATAGATCTTCTCGTTAATCTTTTTGGCCGAACATAATTGCTCTCTTCAGAAGTTTTAGTAGCAGTAGCAGCAATAGAGGATTTTTTAATCCCTGCTTTAGATGATGCTTTTTTTGTTTTGCCTTCACGGACAACCTTTGGCCTGATCTTTTTTCTCTTTAGTGTTGGTGTTTCCAGCTGAGATTTCTCATCATTTCTTGCTATCTTTCTTTTCTTTACTGCTGCAGGAGATCCAGTTCCAAGAACAGACTTCTTGATACGGTCGTGAGGCTCATGATCAGTTTCAGACAGACTTTTTCCTGGTGTCTTTAAAGTTATTTGAGGAGACTCAGGTTCTGTTCGTTGCGTACTGGTGCTCACCAACTCTTCAGGTGTAAGATTAAGGTCACAAAGAAACTTCTGCGGAGTTGACACATCATCTGTGGTTCACCAAGACAAGAAGTTGATATCAGGTAAACATAAAATTCATGATTTGAGAGATCACTGAGAACTTATTATGAGATAATCGATTTCAGTCTGACTTAATCTACACATAAACGCTTACTTTCTCTTAAAAGATCCTACAAATTCAGGAACAAATTTTACTCACATTGTTGTTTTTGCATTTTACTCAAAGTCCACGGATTAGAGTCCATCTTCCAGCTATTAATCCAAGAATCCGTTGGATGCTGAGAGCTTAACGATGATGATGATGCACCAATTGATGAACCTGTGGCGACTGTGGCATTGGCCAGAGCCAAGAGTTGTGTACAAGACATGTTGTATAGTCCAGGTAAGTTTTCAAGACTAAGCCTCCTCCTGTATGATCAATAACAGTTTCAGTTAACATCTCTCCTTATAAAGTAGAAAATAACTAAAACGTAATTGCATAGACACAAAGATCACACAGCCAAAACCAGTTCATCAAAAAATTGCTGTGTGTTTACATATCTCAGTTTTTGCATTTACTCATGTTTTGAAGAAGTGAAAAATGTTTGATTTATTTTCTTCCTTTTGCAGAATTTAACAAAACAGAATCACCAGAAAATATGGAAATTCCGGGAGAAGAACAGAGTAAATTCGGTTGAGTCACAAAACCTGTCTGAGTCAGGCTGATGGTTGTGTTGCATGTTATTAAATATTGACTGTTCTTGTGGCAGACCATGTAGAACTTCTGTCTCTGGTTGTCTCCCTTTAACCCTAGCTTCTTTCTCTCTCACTTCACCTTCCACTTCCATTTCTTTTGAACCAAGATCACTTGTCCTCTTCTCTGTTCAATCACAATTAATTTACCTGTGGAAGATACAAAAATTGATTGTGATTCTTGGCCACTGAAAGAAACAATATTTGGAGAAAGAAGTGATTCGGTTGTGGTAGGTGAAACCTCCTCAAAATCTTTTCATTTTAATGTCAATTTCAATTGAAAGGGATAGAGAACTCAATTAGTTCTTGAGTGAAAATAACAGATTTGATTACATTTATTTGAAAATGAAAGCTTGAAGTTGCAGGAGAGATTACCAGAGAGAAAAAGATGAAGCCAAGTAAGCCAGAGTCAAGTCTTGTGAGTTTCAGAGTCCAGACAAAATTTGAGATAATAGTTTATAGAGACTATAAGGAAGACAATATACATGAAGTTACTTTTTCGTTTTTGCAAATCCAGTCCTTAATTTTCTCCAAAATACAAATCCTTTGTTTTTCACTTTTTCTTTGCAAATTTAATTCCCTTCTTTATATTATGACATTTCTAATAACAATTGACTTGTTATTCAAAATTGGAGACATACATACCATCTAGGTAGTTAAAATATATTTTGATCATATTTAAAAAAAAAATAAACACGTGTCATATTTAACAAATGTATATTATCTATACTTTACAAGAATTTGTTACGAGGCGTATCCATTAATTATACTCTTATCTTTTTTCATAAACTTCAAAACTTTGACTATTTTTAGTGACTGTTAATTAAGAACCTAAAGATAAGATAAGAAAGTTTTGAATTCAAATTTTAAGATATGCATGAATGAGTTTTAGATATTCATAATTGTAGTTTAAAAGAAATGTGACACACGAAATTTATTAAATATATAATTATCATAATTTGTAACCGTTTTTAATAATACTTTAGTGATACAATTAATAAGAAATCAGCTTCTAGTGACTGTTACAAATTTCAAGATATTAATTTATTTTGGTTCTTTAATTACAACGTTCATTGGCTACAAATATAATAAATTGATGACAAGTAAATGAAATAATAGAACAATTAGATTGTAAAATTCTCACAAATAGATTAGACGGCCAAATAATTGCACAAAGTGGTGCAGAGTTTCACTGAATTGCAACTTATCCACGATGGCACGATCACAAACTGATGAATATATGTTGTTGCTACGTGAAACGTGAAAGCATTGAGACTGAGTGTCCAACGTGAACTATGCGTAAAGAAAGGAAACGATTTTCCACTAATTCAACTAGTTGCTTCTTTGACCCCAACAGAATTCACTTAGAAACTCGTAGGAATAGGTCAAATTACTCCTAAATTTAAGCAGAGTGTTGCTGAGTCAAAAAAAACACTAGCCTAATTTTTACTAAAAAGAAAAAAAAGAGAAAAAGGAGGCTTGAGTTTACTTAGCAAATAAATTCCTTCTTACTAATACGACTGAATATTACTGCACGATCTATTGAGTTACACAGTACGTATTAAAGTTGTATATGAACGTACGTGACTTTTTTTTCCCTTAAGGGAACCACTTGCTTCTTCCTTTTTCACTGAAGTGAGTCTCTGTAAGAGAATCTTATTATCTCTCTTATAACTTTTTTCCAATTCTTTGGTTAACAACACTAATGTCGTGTTAGCTCATATTTTCTTTATAAAAAAGATGTAACCTACCAAAAATAGAAAACAGAATAAAAGTAGATATCGGAAGAAATAATACGATTAAGGAAGAGATCCTTTTTCACACGAAATAGAAAGAAAAAAGACACAAAATACCAAAAGGGGTAAAAGAGGTAGGAGCAAAATGGTAATTTGAGAGATTAAATGCTGCATTCTGGTGTCGGGCCACTGCTACAAAAGAAGAGAGTGTCATTGAGTGGTCCGCGCAAGTGGAAAAGAAGGAACGCATGACCAATCCGGGGTAAACAATAAAATCACGTGTGACTACGTACGATTCCGTTGAGAAACCGTTTTAACGCCGTCAATACACCCCCCTTAAATCTGCATTAGTACTTGATTCAATTGGGCCTAAAATAATATCTAATAGCCCATTAATAATTTGTTAAGGTATAACACTAAGGCCTAACAGAGAGCAGCTGTTTCTTATTTCTTCCCAGTAAATTACTTGAGATTGATCCAACTAGATAAAAGGAGAGTGCATGAATTTTATATATGTCTTTGTGAGAAGTTAGGATGAAAGACTACATTTAAGTAAATCCAAAAATAAATACTTTTGATTTAGTTGTAACTGGGCCTATATGTTTAAATATGCAAGTTTTTCGTTGGGCCGAAAGTAGCTCAATTTTCACAGACCACAGAAATACGATTACTAAATAAACTTAAAAATGGAATATTTAAACAGCAGCGCAGGTTTGCCCGAGAGGTTAAGGGGGAAGACTTAAGTTCTTCTGCACATAAGTGCGCGTGGGTTCGAACCCCACAGCCTGCAGTTTTGCTTTTGTTTTATATAATTTCTCAAAGATTTTAGTTTTCCTTTAATTGTCGTGTCTAATCAATACTAAATCTCGGGACTTGAGAAGTATGGATAAAGAACTCGAGACGAGAGTTTTTTAGTATTTGATAAAGAACTCAAGACGACACTTGGCGTTCATATCCTACAAAGATATTTAATAGAACAGACCAAACTTCTTGTCATCATAAATAATTAAATGCCATTTTGTTACCATGTTCCATTACGGGCATTATCCACAACTCTATTTAATTATTATCACACAAATAAATACTGTTTAACTATACACAACTCGAAATTGAAATTTAACTCACACATTGTGTCCTCTGGCTAATTGTCTTCCATGCAAGTACACAGCACATGACAACAATAAGTAATAAAAAGAGTTATGTTGGATAATGAAAAAAGACCACCGAATGGTGGATTTCAATGCTAGCAGATCAATTATTATTTTTTACAGAAATAGTGAAAAGTCATTTTACACTAAAACATTAACTCGAAATTAAAAATCCAACCCCACATTTCTCCCTCTTTCTCACATTCGCCCCAACATTTTTCTTCCTCCTCTATCAAACTCTCAACGACCGACCAAGCGAGGATCAACCTCAACCCTAGCAACACCAGCCGGAGCCTCCTTAGCCACCTCAACCTCTCCTTTCACAAGCTCAACCGCCACGTCATCACCACTCTTCTTCACCTGTTCCTCGTCGTAATTAGGATCTCCTTCATCCATCGCCGGTGGATCCGGCTGCATCTCGTAATCCTCCATCCGATCAGGTCCTTCCCACGTGTACTTCCCGCCGTGACCTGACTTCGATGGTGGTCGCCTGAGAGGAATCCCATCGGAAGGATGACGATCCATCCGTTGAACACCTTTCTCCATAAGCTTCCGCTCAACGCTCTTGATCGTCTCCGGATTACGTGTCTTCACTTCGAACTTATCAACAGATTTCCGGCCTTCTTCATTCTTGTGCTCCGCCCGTAGCACCACCGTGTTTTTGGTTTCATCAACTGATACCGCCTGCATCTTAGATATACAGAAATAAATCAAAGTCGTGATACTTCACTACTTGTACGTTTGCGTTTAATTAGAATGAGCAAAGAGTGTTTTCTTTATATAAGAGTGTGTGTAAGAGGTGCGTGAGGGGATAAGAAGATAGGGGACAAAAATATCTGATGAATTGAAGTTTCTAGCGACTACCTTGTCTTTCTCGTAGCTTACGGAAACTTCTCATTTTTTTATTTGAGTCTGTCAAGTAATTATCCATTCGAGGGTGTTACTCTAATTGGGCCTTTGTGTATTTTTATACTGTTCGGTCCCCATACATTACATGTTTGTTCACATCATGATCGGATTATTTTGATACTCAGCAATAGATTTTGACATTTGCTCTAATAGTATTAAAGCATTACAAACAAAATCGTAAATACAATCATTCAGAAAGAAGAAGTCAGTCAACGAAGATGGAGAAAGAAAATCTCTCAAACGTGTCAACATCTTCAATATTACAACGTCTTCACTTGTGAATGGAGCAACTCTCCTTTTTCTTGTCAACTCATCTATGAAATATAATTACTTACGGAAAAAACAACGTGTTTACAAAGTGTTATGAATTCACACATATACTACTAACTCACGCCCCTTCCGCTTCTATCGATCAAAGTACCCACTTGTTCTCCGCACAAAGCTTTTGTGATGTTCCCAGCTTCCAGAAAGTTAAATACCACAACTGTTTTTTTTTAATCCAGAGGACAAGGAATCAGGTCATTTACATTCAACGTTCGATTCTATCATCAGGTGCTAAGCACTCATTGCGGGACAAGTATAAGGGTATTGATCTATTATCCACTGATGGAAATCAGGATTCTAGAGGTCCCATCTCGAGTAAACCATTTGTATAATTCTGTCTAGGTCACTAAGTTTAACCATTTATCTCACAGCCAGATCTAAGTAATCTAAAACGGATTAGCTAAACATGATAAGAGAGAGAAGAAGAATCTCGACCTGGAATGCTGTTCTCTTCACAAAAGTTAAGGGCCATTGTATCCATTGACGTAAGACCTCTAGAAGCCAAATCTTGAAATGATATGTGCTCAAATGTCACGTTACTATCTTGTGAATGACAGTCATAAACACCATCAACGTTTGTTCCTTTCACCACTGCCTCCGCATTGACTGATAACAAGAGATCTTAGGTTACCACTTAGGACCAGTTACTAATGGAAAGAGAACAACACTAAGAGGAAGTAAGAGAGTTGTACTGTCTATAGCTCGAAGGGCTGCAGATGCATCAGATGATAAAAGTGGATTTCCAAGCGTGGCACCGATGCCACCAAATATTACCACTCTTCCCTTATCTAGATGCCGGGTGGCTCGTTGACGATTGTAAGGCTCCCCGACACCCTGAACCGATATTGCAGTTTGTAACCGTGCCTGCACCCCTATTTTCTCCAGGGACGATTGAAGTAAAGCAGAGTTCATCACAGACGCCATCATACTGTTACATAACAGAAATTCGGTGAGCTGAACAACCTATCTCCAGCAAAACAGAACATAGAAGGCAATACTATTTTGTTGCTAAGTGCATGGATGTTTTGGCAAAGATGACATGTGAGACCATTTGAAATGATGAAAAAAAAAATCATCTGTGAGAACTTCAGAGCACGATAAATCAAATATGGAAATATAACTCATCATGAGCAGATAAAATTCTCATACAGTGTTTGCACCAGCCAGTTCGATTATCATACTACAGCCATCATGCTTTATACAAAGCACAATTCAAACATTTTATCAACTGAAATATTTTGACCAACCTTATATGATATGCAGTGGTTCTATCCAAACCAGTGGCAGTTACCCATGTGCTGCCACAAAAAAAGTTCCGACTCCCAACAACTATCGCTACCTGGAAGAACCAAACTATGAATACCATTTAACTGAAAAAGGATAAAACGCTAACAATCTAGAACTAAGTGTTACCTCTACACCAAGACGACAAGCCATTGCAACTTCTCTTGCAATCAGATTGATTACCTAAATAATCAAAAGAGAATTTGATGCTGAGGTCGGATAGAGAAAATGCATGAATCAACAAAAGATTACACATTCTGGAGGAAACCTTTGGATCAATGTTATTAGGACCGGTGCAGGCAAGAGCTGCACCACTGATTTTTAGAACCACTCTTCGCCATCTAGGGTTTGATGTAGCCTTTGATTTGACGTTATTAATCTGAACTCCTGGGTTATATGTTACCAGAGGATACCTGAAACAAGAAATACAAAACCAAAAACTTTCACTTTCACAAGAGCACAAAATACAAAAGAGTTGCTAGTGATCGTTTCTGCATTACCTTCTAGCTGGCTTCACAGTATTCCCCATTGAGCTTCCGCTTCTATCTTCATCAGACGCGCCTTTCAAGGCTAATGAATTGCCCACAATATCTTCCATCTTCTTAAACCAAGGCCAGTGACTAGCTGCTGTTCCACCACTGCTCATTCTATGCCTTTCAAGCTTATACCTCTTCTTGAGATTATCAATCTTGTTCTTACACTGTTCTACACTCTTACTCAGCTTTTCACACCTCTCACTCACCGATGAAGCAACCTCTTCCCAATCTCTTCCCCGGAGATTCCCTCGATTAAGCTGTGTGAACTTATCCGAATACGCATCTAACAAACACGCAATCGCCGCATCACTCCACTCTTCTCTATCCTTCCTATACTCACCAGCTGAGGAAGACGAAGTCCTCGGTCTCTTGAAGCTACCGTAGGGAGTAATCTCACCGCCATTTGTTGTTCCTCCGTCACTTAGCTCCTCCTGACTCTGCCTCTTCTCAACACGAACACCTCCGATTCTAGATCTGTTGGCACCGAGATCTTCGTCTTCGTCTTCGTCTACAGCTGCGTTATTATCATCATACGGATTCGAATTTTCGTCCGCCGTGAAAGGATTAACACCGTGACCGTGGAAAGCAGAAGACGCTTCTACAACGACATCGTTCTCGTCGTCCTCGTCGCCGTTCCTCTGGTGATGCGGTAAAAGGATCTGATTCGATGGTTTCGGGTTGAATCGTCTAGGAGCGTAGGGCGTGTGATGAAGAACTTGGTGGTGGTGGTGATGTTGATTAGGGTTTGACTGATCGTCTCCAAGTAGAGAGAAATCGTCATCACACGACGCCATTAAAAATGCCGTTAGGGTTACGGCGGTGGTAGCAACCAGAGACGGCGTTAATTAGCGGCGAGAGGCTGAAGAAACGGAAGGAGAAGGCGTCAAGGCGTGAACTAGCGCAAAAGTGGATGGGCCGTCACAACGGCTCCGTTAGGCAAGTGGTAAGGGTGGAATAAAAAAAAGTTAATTCACAAAAACCAAACCGAACCAAAGTTAAATTGCGTTATTCTATTCGGTTTTGGTTAATCCAAACCGAAACATAGTTAAATTCGCTTCCGTTACAGTCAATAACCTACGTTACCTCATATTTTTCAGCTTTCCAACAAAATACATATTATCAAAATTCTTTCACAGATATATATTCCCATAATGATTTTGTCTTTGTAAGATTAAAATTTATAAAATTATAAAACCTTTGATGATAACAATTCAATTTTCAATTGATGTAACGGGTGAACGAAGAAAATAATTAATACTATCAATATAAAACGTTGGAAACAGGTGTTACAACAATTAAAACTGAAAAAAATGGTTTAGTCCAATGTTTTCCTGTCATTTTTAGATATAACAACGAGTCATAATTATGTTACTAATTTTTTTTTTTAATTTGGTCGTTTGATTGATCGCATCGTGTCTCACTGTATATATGATATATCACTTTCCATCATTTGTTCTAAAGACATGATTTGTAACTTATATATACTTCACGTACGACACTAAATTCATACCGGAGATTGTTTGTCATTGGACTCCACTTGGTATCATATTCAGCAAAAGTTACAAAATTCATTTGACGAAGATTGTTTGGTTTTTGAAAGCAATGTGTATACAGTAATTTGTTTTCCGCTATTTGTTGATCCTCATAATCTTCCAGATGCTCCTACCATATGTCCGAAAATATGTTATAGGAAAACTTTAGAGAAAACTGCAACTATCGCTATAGTTCCAATGGTATCTAATTAAACTTTTGAATCTTATTGTAGGTGCAAGAAACATGTACAAAGCAGAATATCTGCTCAAACACTAGATGGAAATGGAATATAGTGGTATGGTATGATATTTTTTTGTGTTCTATCATCTCAAATAATCTTTGTCACATTATTGACATTGTGTAACCTACCTAAACTTTCACTCAAGTATTTATAATAGAAAATCTCTTCTTCTTACAAATATCATAACAGTTCTTGAATTATATCTTTAATAACTACTTGTACACAAAACTCTAGTTGGTTAAAAATAGAAGAAAAACTCTCCATTGTGATGCTTTGAAGGGTAAATTATTAAATAGAGAAACATATATTCTTTAAATAAACGAGGATCGCCCGTGGGCCGTGGGTAGTTTTACTGATTGTAATTATGTTTCTTAATGTTTTCTCAATACTCTAGTGCAAGCAGAGCACCCGTGGCCTAATGGATAAGGCGTTTGACTTCTAATCAAACGATTGTGGGTTCGAGTCCCACCGGGTGTGTCATTTTTTTTTTCCCTTAGTATGTGTGTTAACCTTTGTACGATTGATTAATTTCTTCTCACTTTTACCAATTAACCACTTAAATATTGACAGCGTGAGAGAATCCTTATTCGAAAATTGAAACTACAAAAGTAGACATGCTTAATCAATTTGCTGATTAAAGACCTTTTGTCTACAATAGTACATACTTTTAAGATTTAATTTACTGCCTAATGTCACTAAAACGTGAGAATCCTAACATTAGAAACTACAAAGTTGTAAAAAATCTCTAATCCTAAATACTAATCAGCATCACCCCTTAGCGGAACTCGGGTCAACCCGTGTACCCGAAGACTGTAACTCATTCAACTCAATTTCACTCCGCCGTAACATGAGAATCATCCTCTCCGTCTCAAGCCTCCGTCTCTGATTGTCAAGCTTAGCCTTCTCCATCTCTCTCTCTTTCTTGCTCCTATATCTCATCCACTTCACTCTCTGCTTCTCCATCTCCACTCCTTCCCACTCATACCCAATCTTCTTCTCCTCAATCTCCAACATCTTTCTCCTTATCCACTCTTTCTTCTCCCACACACTCTTCCCAACATCTTCCACTACACTTGCCGCTTCTTCCCTCAACCTCTTCACCGCCGTCGATATCCTCCGCTTCTTCCTCGTCTCTTCTTCCTCTGATTCCTCCATCTCTGACTCCGAATCCTCCGCCATATCAGACTCTACTTCCTCCTCCACCTCCACCCTCTCCGCAATTCTCGCCATTTTCCCTGCTTCCGCCGCGTGAAAACAGTTCTGCTGCTGACTCGGAATCGGAATCGAAATAGGATTCTGTTGCGGTGGTTGTTGGTCATGACCACCAAGATGACCACAACTATTATGATAAGCACACATCTCTCTAAAGAAAAGATGCTTAGAATTAAGCAACTTCTTGACTTCATCTTTCAACTTCGGAGTCAAATGATCCATACTCTCTAACAATCCTTGATTCTCAACGACACGACAAGCGATTCCTTTACCAAGAATATCGTTAACTCTCTTGTACCTCTTGTTCAAATCATTGAACTTGTCTTCACATTGTTGTGGTGACACAGAGAAACCTTTCTCCACCATAGCTCTCGACACTGATTTCCACTTCCCTTTCTTCTGCAACATCCCTCCTCCTCCTCCGCCGCCACCGCCACCGCCGGTCTTTTTCTTGGCGTCGACTGGATCGTTTAAACCAGCTTCGTCACCGATGTAGAAAACCGCCATGATCAAAAGCCTAACCATTGTATCCGTCCATTTCATTCTATGCCATTGTGACAATTTCCTCTTCCCGTCAGTTCCCGCGCTGTCTTCAGGGTTGCAACCGGATCCGGAACCCGACCCGCGATCCTCGTCGTCGCAACCGCCACCGCTAATGGGTGACATTTGTTTGGGTTTTGAGGCGTATGGGTATAAGGATTTTATCGGCGGCTGAGTTTGTTGGTCGCCGGAGGTGGTGTAAGGATGAGGATGCTGGAACTGAATTGAATTTTGGGGATTTGGTGGATTTTGCGGCATTTCTAAGCTCAACATTCTTGGACTAAACCCAGAGAACATCACATTCGATTCCATCAAACACTGAACCCTAAATTGGATAAAAAATTGAAACTTGGAAACAATGGTAGATAAATCAACACGGAATCCCACAAACCCAGATTTCGAATTTCCGACGAAGTAAGAGAATTCCGACAGGAATTTGTAAGTACAGTATCTTCGAGTTCTTACTTTTAAGTTTTGTTTAGTTTGTGTTGAAGATGTTTTTTGGTGAAGTGGTTTCGGGATTGGAGTCAAAGGAAGAGAAAGAGAGTAATATACAGAGAAGAGAGGAGAGCAGTGGTTTTGGGAGCCGTCAAAGGGATGATCTGAAAACTGCCCATGGTTTTGTGGTTTTTAAAGTTTTGTTTCCTTTTTGGGATTACAAATCAAGCCTAAACCAAGGGGCTGGTTTTGGCAAAACCAATGGAGCTGCCTTTTTTTGGCCACTGTTTTTACCTTTCTGCCAATAATAAAAATCCAACCTAACTTTTCATAAGATTTTTTTCTTAAATTTTTTCACAAATAAATGAAAAACAGTATCTGCTTTTTTGATTTCACAACTTTTTTATTTATATCATACAAATCTGAAATCTGCATACAATAAAATAAAACAAATATCAATCATTATTGAAAAACGGTTTAAAACATCGATTAAACAACCAAATATAGTAACTGTTTAACCGCGTAATGATTGTGACTTTTTTGCCAGCCTTAAACTGAGAGTCAGACCAATCTTAAACTGAGACAACCAAAAATGATCGATTTGGTACACAACAGAACAAAATTAGGCTTGTAAACCGAGTTAGAAAGCTAGATACAGGGACAAACACTTTTTCTCGTTGAAAATCAGTTACCAATTAACCATCATATAATTAAGCATCATATAATTACAATTCATAAAGCACTTTCATTATGGATTAAGAGCAATAATAATAGAGTTGTATCAAGAGCAATATCAAGAGCATCTCTCTCTCTCTCTCTCTCTCTCTCTCTCTCTCTCTCTCTCTCTCTCTCTCTCTCTCTNTCTTTCTCT
>Ga0041059_1001494_pt1 | contig 18497 bp, 18 predicted proteins | sample AraColnosormetaG_FD_56232 | JGI IMG/M metagenome (GOLD analysis project Ga0041059, IMG submission 56232) | Arabidopsis roots microbial communities from North Carolina, USA - Col MF nosort | ecosystem: Host-associated > Plants > Roots > Unclassified | place: USA: North Carolina | collected...
TTTTTTTTTTTTTTTTGTTGTTGTTGTTGTCTACAACAACAAACTCTATTTAATTCAGTTTTAAACTTTTTTTTCAAATAATTTTTGTTTTCTTCTGTCCGTTAATTGATAAACTTTAATTTATGTAAATAAATTAGTTGAAACTTTAATTTTTTTTGTAGTATATATTTTCCATTGCCATCAAAATTCTGTAGTGTATATTAGCGCGAAAGATGAGCATTATATATCAGATTGGTTAGTTAACGTGTCCAATATGCACTCCACTAAGGCACTAATTTAGTTTGTAATTGATGTATCAAGAACATTTTTTAAAAAAAAGATCAAGAACATTATAATAGCATATCCTTGCCACAAACATATATGGGTACATGGACAGCTTTGAACAGCACTGACCTAATTTAATTACACACAAATTTATTTGACTCTCATACTAATTACCAAACGTCGATTTCTGAAATAAATCATTTAAATTTCAAATCTTAATTTTATTTCGTTTTTGTTAACCAAATAGTATAACAAGTACAGTATCAAAAGTTTCAAGTTTCCTTAGAATGACCTAATCACTATTCGATGTACCAACGTATCTACTAAACATAATATGCATGCAATGGCATTATTGCATTTTTTGCACATTTTACAATTTCTTTCTGTTAGTGACTAACAAAATGGTGTAACTGTTTAGTATTTACCTCATCTCAATGATGATCTGGTCCACATGCTGCCACCATGTGACCCTTACTCCAGAATATTCCCAGTCTCCAAAATCCTTCGTGGAGAAAATGCGGAATATTCTACTAAACCGAATCCTTTCATTTTATTTTATTTTTTCCTACTCTTTTCTGATTATATTTAAGATCCGATCAACTTTTCATATGGGCGATCGAGAAAACATCTATTTAATTTGTAGAACTGTAAAAGTGATATAAAACCCATGCATGTGTCCATGGTTTGATAGACATCTGAATATATATCGAAAATGTGATATAATTCTATAACCACATTTGCCAATCCTTCTTACCAAACTAAAACTAAAAGTATGTATACCATTTCATTTTGTTGTAATTTTTGGTATCTGAAAACTGATTATATTTTTTTAACAAACCGATAAACTGATACCGTTAATATTTATATTAGAGCAATTTTTTTTCAAAATATAATCAGATCGAATCAATTGAAATAAGGAAGATCATATTTTCCGGCATATTTTCTTAAAATAAGTTCTAACTTTCAGCTAATTTCCTCCGATCCAATAGTTGTTTTGGTGGCAGGACAAGGAGTCCCCGAGTACGCACGAGCCGGGATAAGGCGTTTAGGACAAAAGAGACACGTGTATGGCTATCTTCCACGTAGATGTCTTTGTCCGCGTCTAATTATTGGCACGTGGGTCCTAGTATCCAAGATCAGGACGATTCTAGCGAGTCGCAAGTGCTTTTCATGATTAATCATATTATTATATACCTTTTTTCATGATCAATACGCATCTTCTTTAACGAAAATTAAATAAAAACAAGCAACAGAAAAAGTTTCTTAATCCTGTGGACGATCGATTCAACCATACAAAATAAATTCTATGTCAAGGAACATAAACATTTTTTTTTTTGCATGAAACCGGTTAAATCATCAAGAAAAATATGAGAACTTGTTTCTTAAATGGTATATACCGTCCTTGAGTTTCATTTAAATTTTTTGTGATGGATATTGTAAAAAGTAGTTTGTAAGCTTGCTAATAATGCATCCAAAAAGGATATGTGACATGATTAACAAAATTTGATACAATTGATTTGTGATAATGAAAACAAAAATACAACTAAAAGCTCCATAAACCTTGCCTTAAGATAATGACAACGAAAATAAAAGCTAGTTTACTGTCTCGGTTGATTGGTTGATCCCAAGTTCTCCTTTATCTTAGAGCAACCATACCACTAGACAAACGAGAATTAATTTTTTTACTAAAAATGGTTCAAAAAAGGTTTATTTAGTGGCTCTAATTGTTTCGTTAATCTAAACTATACACGCTTTATCTAGTTTTCAGATAATCTTATTTCAAATTAAGAATTAAGAAAATAGTATAGAGATAAATCTAATTGTTAAAAATGGATTATAGTACATACTAATTATTTGTTAAAAAAAAAGCATCGAGTATATCCGAATCTGTGGTCCGAAGTTGGGACAAGCTGACATAAGATCTAGCTGTCTTTAGCCATCAGATCCGACTTAGTTCCCAATCATATACTGACACGTCATCTTCTTCCAAACTCAAAACAGAGCATCGAAGCACTCTTTCGCGGCGCCTTGTATCTGTTTTTTCTCCCACCTCTCAGGCGGGTCCCTAACCCCTTATCCGGGTCTTACTTAAGCCTTCAATTTTTCTGACTATATATATCCCTTCCACTTATTTCTATTTTCTTCATCGAAACAAAAAATAATTAAGAGAGAAAAAAACAAAAAACATTTTCCATCTCTCTCTCTCTCTCTCTCGCCTGCTTCAAGAAATGGATCGGCAAAGTTCCGATGACATCATGAAATTTCTCGACGGCATGGCTAGCTCCGACGATGTTCTTTTTGGCTTCCTCGACGAAGGAAACCACTCACCGGAGGATTATAACTTCGCCGCCGGCGACGAATCCGAAGTTGACAACGATACCACCGATTGTAATTCAGAAGAGAACAGAAAATTTTGGCAAGAACACGAACAACTTCTCCAGGTATATTTTTATTTTTAACTCTAAAGAAACTATTATTCTCTTTGTTTTCTTTGTGGGGTCTTATAAGTTAATTTTCTTTTTGGACCAAATCTTGAAATGTGTAGGCGACACTGTATAGGACAAGTTCAATTGAGACAAAGATAAGACAAGCAACTAAGGAAGCGTTGAAAGTAGTTAGATCAAAGGGTTTGGTATGTGTCTGCCGGAGACCGGTTACCGACGGTTGTCGTAGCTGTTTACGCGGCGAAGTATCTAGCCTCCTCCGAGAAGCTGGCTATGATTGCGTCATTTCCAAATCTAAGTGGAGAAGCTCTCATGAGATCCCTGCAGGTAATAAATCAAACCCAATTTTACTCTTATCTTTAAATTCCTAGTATTCTTATTTTCCTAATTATGGAAGGTGATTTGTGATTCTTTTATGGATTAGTATTGTTTATGAAGATTCCGTATGAATTTAGACATGTTTTGAAACTTTCACGTATCTTTATCAATAACATTACTAATTAAGAAACCACATCAACGGAATTATCTATATATTCTATATAAATAAATAGAATAAATATATCTTGAACGTTTTCGCCCCTAAAACAAGTTGTCATTAACTATAATTAACAATTTGAATTAACCATGACGTTTACTTATCAAATTTAGGTGAGCATGAATACTTGGAGGTCGTGGACAAATCGGTTTCAAAGAAAGGCGAGATCCGGGTGGTGATCGAACTATGTTTTAGGGCGGAGTTTGAGATGGCGAGAGGCAGTGAAGAGTACAAGCGACTCATCGGAATGTTACCGGAAGTGTATGTCGGGAAAACGGAGAGGCTAAAATCATTAATAAAGATATTGTGCACCGCAGCGAAGAAGTGTATGAAAGACAAGAAGATGCACATGGGTCCTTGGAGAAAACACAAATACATGCAGGCTAAATGGTTTGGAACTTGTGAGAGAAAATCTGTGTCGCCAGTATCCGAAACTGAGGAGAATATGTTTCCGGTGGCAAAGCAGAGGGTTTCTATGTTGAATTATGGTCTTTTTGGTGCTGGAATAGGCCGTCCGACCGTTGTAGCGGTTGTGTGAAACATCTATATAGACGTACGAATACGATAAGTTAGGAGGAAATAAAGTGAAATGAGTTTCACTTTGAAATTTTGCATGATATTGTCTCAGTTAGAATTTTGTGTGTCCAAAACAGGGTAATTTCTGGGACTATTATGGACCATGGTATACAAAGCGGTATTTTAATCAAAATAAATAAAAAAATTCTATGGTTAGATAAAATATTGATGAATTCTCCATGTGATTATTGTTTTAAGTCAACAAACGCGGTTTTGCAAGAATCACTTGACCTTTTTGTCTATTTGGCAAGTGAACAAAACGTGAAAAAATCACATAAATAAACATTGGTCGGTAGGCCAGATGTTCATGTAATGGACCAATGCTAACGTCAACATTCATCATATCAATACACTTATTTATGTTTGTCTTGATTTTGATGAGGGAGATCTACCAAAATAAAAGGTGATACTGGTTTTTCAACACATCATACGATAAAATTTTATGTATAGGCAAAAGTGCAGAAATTGATGTCTTCTATCATATATGCGAGTTCTTAGTAGCTATGATGAAATTTTGTGTATGGCCAAAAGTGCATAAATTGATGTATTCTATGATATATGCGAGTTCTTAGTAGCTTTGTGTAAAGAGTGTTCTTCGTAATGATAGTATTACATAGACGACGAGTTCCAATACTCCAACAAAACTTATTAGAACCGGAATAACAAGAGAAAAAAATAATAATTATAATTCGCAATAAAGAAGGTCCAATCCTCAAAAGAATTGTAAAAACTAAGATGATGATGATGATGATTTTTCAACGAATATCATTATCGACCCAAGAATTAATCATATGGAGAAGTTTTGTATGAGCTATGTGAATACTACCAGTACGCATTACCATGATCATAAATTCATAATTAAACACAAACAAGGACTAATACGAGACGGGAGAAATATATAAAGGTACAACAAACATAATAGAAAGGTACATTAATATTAAAACTCAATTGTGGAGAAACTGATACTCTCACAAATTATATGACCAGAGATAAACCCTAAACCATGGAACTTATCATAATCACAAGAACCAAGCCTAGAGAAATCACTCCCGGAGCAACGGAACCGGCCAAATTGCGAACAGCTGCGGCGGGCCCTGGAGCCGGCGCAAGAACTTCTGAATGGGAGGGATCCACTCCCGGAGTAGGCGCTGGCGATGACAAAGCCTTATGGACCGGAATAGGCGCTGGCGATAACAAAGCCTTACGGACCGGAGACGCTGAGGGGGAAGGGGAAGGAGAGGGATGACGAGGAGTGTGGCTGTGGTGTCCGGTAGACATGACCGTTACGGCTAGCTTTTGACCTTTGAGACAGGATCCGGAGTTGCCGCTGACGAAGAAGAATGGGTCTGAGCGGCTAAGTAGGAAGAGAGAGTCACCGTCTGAGAGGGAAGTCAAAGGGTGAGTCGTGTTGCATGTGTTGTACTCTTTTTCACTCACCTCCAACACTGAATCTTTTCCCTTCACGTACTTAAAATCTAGCAAAATCAACAATTGATATAATCATGCATTAATGACACATATCTGTGGCCAAATAGAAGAGAAGAGAGAGACTTACAAAGAGTGTCGTTGACTTGAAACCGGTTTCGGTGAGACCAATGAGAATAATCCTCGGAAGGAGTAAGGACCCAACCATCTCTCCCACCAACATAGAACTTGTGCCCATTTGATAACTCTATACTAAACCCCAAACCCATCAACATCACAATCATCAAGTAAACATCAGTCATTTTGACAAAAACCATCAATATCCGAACCAAAACTTTAATTAACACCAACTTTCTACTCTCTTATAGCTTAACTCTCATTAATTTGGTGTGGTTTGGGTGCTTGCTTGTATGTGTATTTATGGTGAAAGTAGACAAGAGATTTATAGCCGTTGGGTGAAGCGTTTGGCTGTGCATCGATATGTAGAGAAAATGCCAATTAAGTAGAAGCGTTTCGTTCTTGCTCATCTCTTTCTTTTGTTACACGTTTCGACATGCAATAGACTTAACGGCTATCTACACAATATTACTAGTCAGGTCTTTAACTACTCATCATCATTCATCAAGTACAACTTAAAATTTCATTTTTTAAAATTCAAACTTTAATAACGTATTGTCTTATTTTACACTATTAGCAGGAGATCAGGGATGACAATTATGAATTGTTTTTACTTTTTAGAGGTATTATGCAAGTTACATTTCAAATATTTAATAGTCAGTAGTTAGTCACCAAAAGGTTAAATTTGTGCATAAAACATAGCAAACATAAAGTGTATATGCAATAAATGAAAAGTTTATCGTGATTGTAATTTTTTTTTTTTTTTAAGATTCCGATATCCAAAAATGTTATTCTAGCAACAAATGGTTTGACTGAGCTACTTTAGTAATTCTTCGTCAATAGAATTGAAATTGATCGACAAATATACTTATTCGATCAAGAAATTCGAATATATCTTATATTTCAAAGACATACTTACGAAAGAAACTTTTCCATCACTTTTTCATAAAAAAATCGAATATATATCTTATATCTTAACGACATACTTCCGATCCATAGAGATCGTCTTATTATATTTTTCCTTACAATTCAACATTTTGGTGATTAAGATTTTTTACTATACCTAAAATAAGTTTTTTAATTACAATTCAACATTCCTTACTATACCTTACCACCAAAATGTTGAATTGTAATAATAACACTCTTTTAGGTATAGTAAGGAATCTTTACAAAAGAATTCAACATTCTTTGATTTTTTCACAAAAATTAGTACCCTTTCGTAACCAAAATTTCGAGATAAATTTTTGAAACTTAACTTTAACAAAAAAGATAGTTTTGAAACTTAAAACAGCTTATGGTATTTTGGAAACAAACCCAATAATTTAGGAAACTTTCATAATATGAAACTTTACAATTAAATGTTGACCCAAAACAAAATGACTCGTCAAAGATACTATATTACCCCTATAGATATTATTATTTTTTAACTCCATGCGTTTAGAGTTTTCGTCAAACGAATCTAATTTCATTAAGAAATGTTTGTGGCTTATAGTAAGAAATCGGTATGAAAATTGTATTACGTGGCGAATAAGATTACAAGGAGGGAAATTAGTTGCAGAAGGGGCAAAAGCGTAAAATTACATAGAAACCAGAAAGGTCACACACACCCAAGTTTATAGAGAGCAAACGAACGAATTCTCGGGAGGAGACCAACCCATGTGTACACGCTACTTCTCTCAACAATAACAAATCACACGCACCATTAATACTTCCTCGACAACGGAACGTGAACGCCTTTTTTTCACTTTCAAATTCATCGATCGGTATGGGTATTGAGAAGAGGAAGAAGATGGTGTGGTTTTGGCCGGAGAAGCACGAGGGTGGAGTGATTAAGGAGGCGGAGGATGTGGCGGCGGAACATATATCGAGAGAAGGTACAATGAGTCATTACAGTTTTAGCAAAGGTCTTCTTCCGCCGCTTGGAGTCGGAGCCACCGCTCGCTCTAGCCGTCACATTAAGCTCCGCTGCTTCATCGTCTCTCCTTTCGATCCTCGCTACAGGTACGATGATTTTTCCGTTAACTGATTCTCTGTTTTGGTTCCTCTGTGTAAATTGAGATTTTCTGATTCATAAATCGTTGATGCATGTCGTGTGGAACTGATTTCGCTTCTCTTCTTCTGAGATTTCTCGAGAGATTTATCATTGAAGTTAATAGTGATATCAATTCTCTCCAAATCTGTGAAACTGTTCCGATATTTCCATGAATGTAAACTGGTCGATGTAATGCCTGTGTGGAAGAGACACTAATTCTGTGATCTCTTAGTTTAGCTATTCAATTGAACCGTGTAGGTTTCCTTATGCATTAAACTTTAGTGTAAATTCTGCAAAGAGCTTTTGTGTTCTTTCTCTCTTTCTCCTCATACATCAGTTACATTATCACTAAGTCCATCAGTTACATTGTATGTAATTCTGTCTATGATAGTATCACTGATGATGAGTTGCATTATGTTGATTTTTTTTTCAGAGCTTGGGATTGGTTTCTAGTGATTTTGGTGCTATACACAGCGTGGGCATCTCCTTTTGAGTTCGGGTTCCTACAAACACCAAGAGCACCTCTCAGTATTCTTGATAACGTGGTGAATGGATTTTTCGCTGTCGACATTGTTCTGACATTCTTTGTTGCCTTCTTGGACAAGGCAACTTATCTCCTAGTCGATGATCCCAAGAGAATAGCTTGGAGATATACTTCGACTTGGCTGATTTTTGATGTGGTATCTACAGTTCCTTATGAACTTTTTGGCAGCTTATTGCATAACACTATTCAAGGATATGGAATTTTCAGTATGTTGCGTTTATGGCGTCTGCACAGGGTCAGTAAATGTTTTGCCAGGTGAGATTTGAATGTGTATCATTACCCATTATTATATATGTGTACAAATTTCTGGAATGCGGTTACTTGAAAACCTCTGTATTTCTTAGTTTCCCTGTGTTGAAATTTTCAGATTGGAGAAAGATCGAAAATACAACTACTTCTGGATTCGATGCACGAAGCTTCTCCTCGTTAGTAACTATCTGTACACGATCTTACATTAAGCAATTATATTTTTTAGTTGTCATTTTAAGACATTGATGGTCGCTTTGTAGGTTTCTCTCTTTGTGGTTCATTGTGGCGCCTGCTTCTGCTATTCTATTGCTGCACATTATCCAGACCCTTCAATGACATTTATGGCACTTGCGGAGGCAAACTGGAAACAGAAATCTTTGCTTATCCGGTATGTTACAGCAATGTATTGGTCCATAACAACCTTCTCCACAACGGGTTATGGTGATATACATGGTAATAATGCAGAAGAGAGGGCCTTCATTCTCTTCTACATGATCTTTAATCTTGGATTGCTAGCTTATATAATTGGTAACATGACAAACTTGGTGGTTCACGTGACCAGTCGCACCAGAAACTTTGTAAGTTCTGATCATTGTTTGATTAATTTACTAACTTTTCGTTTCATATGACAATTTAGACACATTATCTAAGAACAGGCGATATGTTCAATGCGTTTTGGTTATTAGCTAACTATTGTTTTGTTTTGATTCATAAAGTTCATTTTCGTTATTTCAGAGAGATACCATTCAAGCTGCCTCAGCGTTTGCTCAGAGGAACAATCTTCCACTGGGCTTGCAAGAACAGATGGTAGCTCATTTGTCTTTGAGGTACAGAACCGATTCAGAAGGCCTGCAGCAGCAAGAAATTATTGATTCCCTCCCCAAGGCTATTCGTTCCAGCATATCGCATTATCTGTTCTACGAAGTTGTTGACAAAACCTACTTATTCCATGGAATATCCAATGATCTTCTTTTCCAGTTGGTAAATGTTTCTCATTCACTCTTGTCTACCTTCTTTTGATGGAAACACACAGTTAACCTTCTGATATCATGTAGGTCTCTGAGATGAAGGCAGAGTATTTTCCTCCTAAAGAAGATGTGATTTTGCGGAATGAAGCACCGTCAGACTTTTACATAATGGTCACAGGAGCTGTTGTAAGTTGCTTTGGTTACATCAGCTAAACAATTCTATTTCTCCTAGTTCTTTTTTCAAATTAGTTGACATTTCTACTATATGACAGGACATCATTGCGCGTGTGAATGGAGTGGATCAGGTAAAATCCGCATTTTTATTTCTCTTTTGTGACGGTTTTTAAGTTGTGAGTTGTGTATTCTTTGCAGGTAGTTGGTGAAGCACAGACCGGCCATGTTTTTGGTGAAGTTGGGGTTCTATGTTACAGGCCACAGTTGTTCACAGTTCGAACCAAACGATTGAGTCAATTGCTTCGTCTGAACCGTACAGCATTCTTAAATCTTGTTCAGGCAAACGTTGGTGATGGGGCAATAATCATGAATAATCTTCTTCAGGTTAGTCCGAAGCTATTTCCGTATAAATCCATAGTGACTACAACATTTTAGCTGGTTTGACTATTTTTTCTCATCTGGGATATGTTTTGGTCTAATGCAGCATCTGAAAGACTCAACAGATCCAGTGATGAAAGGCATTTTGGCTGAGACAGAACTCATGTTGGCTCAGGGGAAAATGGATTTACCTCTCAGCTTATGTTTTGCAGCAGCCAGAGGAGACGATTTACTGCTGCATCAGTTGCTGAAACGAGGCTCAAACCCTAACGAAACCGATAAGAACGGTCGAACCGCGTTGGTAAGCCCCGAAATCCCCTGTACAAACCAACTATCGCATCATTTTTCACTCCAAGAAAAATATCAAAATCCTCACTCTGTTTGTATTTTTTTCTGTGTATGTTATCTCAGCATATAGCAGCATCAAAAGGAAGCCAATATTGTGTTGTATTACTTCTCGAGCATGGAGCAGATCCTAACATTAGAGGTAAAATATAACAAAGGTTTTATGAGTCCATTTCGCTTTTATAATCTGGTGATCGTCTAGTTATATAACTGCTTAACTAATTTTGCAGATTCAGAAGGTAGTGTACCATTATGGGAAGCAATCATTGGGAGACATGAAGAAAATGCTAAACTCTTATCAGAAAATGGCGCAACGCTAAGCTTCGACACAGTAGGCTATTTCTCGTGCTTAGCCGTTGGACAAAACAACTTAAATGCGCTCAAAGACATTGTAAAATACGGAGGAGATATCTCACTCTCAGATGTCAACGGAACCACAGCTCTGCACAGAGCAGTCTCAGAAGGAAACTTGGAGATTGTACAATTCTTGTTAGAGAAAGGAGCTGATATGGACAAGCCAGATGTTTATGGTTGGACGGCTCGTGCTCTTGCTGAGCATCAAGGACATGAGGATATCAAGGCTTTGTTTTATAATCAGAGACCAGTGGAGAGGAAAACGATACTTGTTTCTGGCACACCAGAGATTAAACCATTGATGAAACATTCCAGTGAGCCTGTAATGACTCACCATCATTCAAGGGAAGCAATGCCGCCTCTGGCCAGAGCCGTTTCTCAGAGACGGAAGCTCAGTAATTTCAAGAACTCGCTGTTTGGTATCATGTCAGCTGCTAAAACTGGTAAAACGCCTCTTGCTCTCTCCATCCTTGACTTAGGTTGCGATTCTTTCAGCCTTTTTTTCATCCATATGGTTAAAGTAATGAATTCATGTTTTTCAAATGATTCAGGTGATGAAGGAGGAGCATCTACCAGGACTGGAATAAGTGAAGGAGTTGGTGGGGTTTATCCGGCGAGAGTGACAATCAGTGGTGAGGCTTCCTCCTCCGGTAAAGTAGTAAAGTTACCGGATTCTCTTGAAGAATTAATTGAAATTGGTGAGAAGAAGCTGGGATTCGTAGCCACAAAGATTCTGAGCAGAGAAGGAGCTGAAATCGACGACATCAGGATTATAAGAGATGGCGATTTTCTCCTTCTTCTTAAGGTTTCTTGATGACTTCGCAAATTCAATATGTAAGAGGATTTAATATGTTGTAGTCATTACAATAGACGGTATATCCCTGTCAACAGTTTTTGTGAGAGGAAGATCATAAAAATGCAATTCACTTACTTGCAGAAGAAGTTAGTCTGTTACGTGACCTATAATTATTAACATCTAACATAAACGTGCAAACCAAAAATAAGACAAGGATAAGTACTTCTCAATCAGTGACTCGATATGGCAGTGAAATTTAAAGTATCCTTATCGCACTAGAGTTTCAATCATCCTGCTTTTTTTTCTAAGAAACAAAAAGAAGTAACAAAAAGCTTCCTCTTTTAGCCCTAAAGGCAGAAATGAGAGAATTGTCTAGTGATCTATTTACTTCTTTTCTTGTTGTTCTTGTTGTTATGTAGTAGAAAAAGGTAGAGAGCAAACAAATTCATCAAAATATAACAAAAAGTGAGGAATCCAAAAAAATGTTTCATAGAAGAAACAATCAGCAAATTTGTATCCTCTGTTCCCCCATCCTTTCTCTGCTTACTTCTTCTTCTTACTCTTCTGTTTCTTTGAAGCAAAGATGTTCACAAGATTTGTTTTTTTTTTCCTTTTCAAATAAGACTTAGGAGTGTCCACTGTTTTCCGGATATACCTGAGAATAAAGTAAAATATGTAAAAAGGTGCGAATCAAATAAGATTGATTTCAAGAATGGTTATATATTTTTACCATCTGGGATCTGTCTTCTTTGACACTTAAGGTTCTATGCTTGAGTTCACCTCTGCTTGTAGTAATCTCATCCAGAATCTCTGCATCATAAAACTCGTCTTCACTGTTCTCAACAACACTCAGTGGAATATTATGCGCCTCTCTTAATTCCCCATTGAAGCCGAAGCTGGAGTTTCGTTGTGGTGCACCAACCATCTCTTCATACTCTGAAGAATCTAAAACTTGGAGATGAGATGGATCAAAAAGTCTCTGGAGGATGTATTGTCGTAACGCAATGAGGATGAAGAATGGCAAAGGGAACAATATTCCTCCTACAGGTATCCATGTCACTCCATAGCATATCAGAAAATATAGAAGCTGGAAGAGTGTGAACATAACAATCGACTTGTATGGTACTATCTCCACAAATGATGCATGTAAACCTTCAAGAACCCTGTTCACACACACAAAACAAAGCAAAACATATCAGAAAGTTTATAAACATGTTAAAAGAGGTTGGGATGTATAAGAAGAGAGTTTCAGTACTTGAATCGACGTCCAGGAGTGATGAATAGTAACTGAAGTCTTTCCCAGAATTGATTCCCAGGGAGACTATCAACAGCCATGTAAGTGAAGTAACCCCATAGAACTGAAGTTGGTATCATTCTGAGAACTGGTACCGCTAGTATCAACAATCCAACAAGGACTGATTGCAATAGATTGCTCACTCTCTGCTCGTTAACTCTAACCGGCAAATGGTCTTCGATATGTACCTCTGGATCAAACTTCTTCCCCTTTGTTTCTCCACCTCCATCGTCTGCTTTCATCACTGCTTCTTTCAAGTTTTCTAACTCTTTCACCACTGAAGTAGCCTGAAAAGTTTCAGTATGATAAGATTGATGAGAAATTAACTTCTTGGTAACTAAAAAGAAAGAGAGGGAGTGAATTTATGAGACAGATATGGTTAGATGCCTTAGGGGATGTTTCCATTTCTATAAACACATCTTGCATCCTCCCATAGATCTCTGAGTTACTTGCTTTTTCCCTCATGCATTCTTTTGCTTTCTGGACCATTTTCTTTCTCATTTGCTGCAATTGATACAAAAAACGTTTCAGATTTCAAACAATGTAAAAACTAAGGGAAAAATTATTCGATTTTCTCTAACCTGCTTCTTAAGAACTGCAAGACTCTTTGTGTGCATAGGGGATTGTGGAATGACCCCATTCGAAGGAGGAAGTCCAAGTAGGCCACAGATTAGTGTCTACAACCATTTAGAAATGAATTAGTATTTGATTCATACAAATGCAGCAGCTAAAGAATACAGAAGTCGCAAGCCATCATCATAACCATACCATGATTCCTAAAATAAAGATATCATAGTGATAAGCCGTCGGATTTTTGAGATTGAACTCCTTTTGCTGAGCCATTTGTGCAGATACACAGTGATCAAAGAAGTATAGGCCAGCGATCATGATTGCTGGTATAAATGCAGCAAGGATGTAAAGAGGCGGGACCTTCGCCATATCCTGCAAATTTAGTCCAAAAGCAATGATTGGAGTTTCTCTGTTGTAAAGTGTCACAATCACAAATCATAAGGTAGGTAATAGTAATAGTACCTTGACGACTGTCCAGTGATACAAGGACTCGGATGCCCAAGGAAGTGGCAATTCCAGCCTCCTTGGAACTCCTTCAGGAAGGTTTCTAGGGACTGTGTATGAAAATGCGCTCCACAACACAAGCATGAGGAGAGTTCCATAATCCCCGATAAAACCTCGCATCCACCCTGCAAAAGTGAAGATAGTTAGTATTGTTCAATGAACTTTTCAAGTTTTTATCTAAAAAGCCAAGGCAAATTTTTCACGTACTAAAGCCATATTTCCATGATCTTGCCCTCCTGCTTTTCAGAGCAGTGTAAAGAAGACCGAATGAGAAAATGACTGCAAGCAGACCATTGGTATACCGCCACTGGAACTGATACACTTCCAAACTTGGATCGTCAGATTTTGGGACAAGAAACTCGCCGATAAGTCCCTGCATAAGGAAAACACAAACCTTTTAAGTTTTAAAATGTTTGAAAGACTTTTGTGTGACTATAACCATGTAAATACCCATCACCACCTTAACAGCCTCTTGGATGAAAAGAACAGTTATGAGCATTCCAAAGAGCTCTCCTGCAATTCTTGTAAACCTAGAAATGATGTTGCATGCGTTTAACATAGCAAGAAGCATAAGCAAAACTGCTGTCCAGACACAGACCCTGTTAAACAAAAAAGAGAAAAACAAAGAGTTTCAATGTAAGTGAAAGAGGAATCCGCAAAAACAACAGAAAGGAAAATGAGAAGTTTACATACCATCCAGCCCAAGCTAGGTAGAGTTTCTGACCCAATTCAGGCCTGGATTTGCTGAAGCTGTGAAGATAAGTATACATAATGATAGTGGGTTCTGCAACACCAACTATCAAGAGAGGTTGTCCACCAAAAACTGAATGAATAATTCCACAAAGAGCTGTGGAAGCTAATGATTCCGCTATGCCAAGACTTCGATCTAAAGCAAGAGTTTGATTAAAAAAAAAAAAAACAATCAGACAAGCTCTCTGGAAGCAACTAATATAAGATATTGAGATATACTATCTGTCACCTGTCTCTCTGCTTAACTGCTCGCCGAATGCAATGACAGGTAGTGCAGAGGCAATGAAAATATAGAGAGTTGGAGCCAGTATCCTGAAATCCATTGTTCAATGATAAGTTTGCAAAAAAATTCTGAAAGAAGTTAACGAAAAAAGCATGAACAAAGTATAATACCTAACACCAGAATTGAAGGCAGCAAGCCAGTCTTGTTTGTAACACTTTCTTCTTCCATTGAAATCGTTAATAATCCCACCAAATGGGAATTTAACTCCCTCCATAGCAATACCAATGAAGGCCTCCTGTGTGTGGATCCATGCAATGAAATTAACAACAGAGATGATTATAATGGAAAGGTAGAAGAATCAAAGCCTAAAAACACTTGAGTTTCCATATTAATGTTGTTTAACTATACAAATCGATCAAACAAAGGAGAAAATCCGAAATGAAATCAATGACGTACGTACAGACAGAGACACAGAGGTGCATGCGTAAACCAAAGTCTCAAGGAAGAAAGTAAGATCGCACGCACCTGGAGGAGAAGAAGAAAGCGATGGCCGCCGCCGTAATAGAAAAATCGACCAACGTGAGAGATCCGATTTCCGGTGAGATATATAATCCGGTGGGGAGCGAGGGAGAAGAAACGAAACAAAAAAAAAAAGCAGATAAAATCTGTTATCGTTGAATTTGGGATCTCTCTCTTTCTTTTGTTTTAGTTTTAGAAAGAAAGAGAGAGAGAGAGAGAGTCTATCCCTGAGAGGAGGCAGAGATGAATATTTGGAGAAGGCAACAAAAAAAACGCATGAAAGAGAAAGATTGGGTGAGATATATTCGCCACATCCCGCGAAATATTTGCTCTCTTCGCTAAAAACAATTTTTCAAATTATTATTATTTTTTTCTTTCACAACAACTGATTATACTAAATATTGATTGAGATTTGGGAACATAGACGAATCATTGTTCCACAAATAAATTTATTTTTGAAAATAATTTCTCTCGATTCAACTGTAACTTTAAACTTGGGACACAAGCAAGTAAAAACCCTAAAAGACAGATGAAAAAGGTGAATAATTAAGGTACAACAAGAGCATATCTGTGTGTGTTTATAGCTTAAACGCCAGGAATGGGAAAACGAGATGTGAAGGTTTCCACTCTCTCCTTTAGACTCTTCACTCTCTCTTTCAATGGAAACTCAGGAGATGTCACGAACTTGTTGAAATCTTGAAGCTTTGAACCCGGCGCGGCTTTCTTGGCTTCCATTGTTATCTCCACACCTTCCTTGATGAAGTCAGCCACTACTACAAAGTCTTTCTCTGACAGTCCTCTTGTCGTCATCGCGGGGGATCCTATCCTTATTCCCCCTGGTACCAACGCACTTTTGTCCCCTGTTTCACCATTTCACATACACAACAACACTGTCTCAATTTCACTACTCTAGGGGAATCAAACATATAAATATAGCAATTGATGATTTTGCTATAACAACAATTAAGCATTTCTTTAACAGTTGTGTTCTACAAGTTCTACTTATCGACTTCATTTCTGTTTTGTAAAAGAGTAAGAGGGCTTCTCTCAGAATTGACTTTTCAAATGGGAAGAAGAAGACCGAGAGTAGGAGGACGAACTCACCAGGGACAGAGTTCTTGTTGAGAGTAATAGATGCCATGTCTAAGATTTTCTCAACCCGCGCACCATCCATACCCTAACCACAACAAAAATGTTAGACTGACACCGCATTATCATAAGTGATTTTCTGGTTTAAGAAAAAAGTTGATTTATTCAAGCCATTAATACAGTTTGTAAACTTACCATGGGTCTAAGATCGACGAGAACCAAGTGGTTATCGCTGCCACCAGAAACTAGCTTAAACCCGAGTTCAACCAATCGGTTAGCTAGAGCTCTACAGTTAGACACAACCTAAACAAGCAGCAAAAGATTCTTGTTAGAAGCAAAATTTACAAACTTTATCCGGTGCAGAAGAACTTAATGATCAAGTAAAAGGGTGGGTACTCTTTTCTGGTACGCCTTGAATTCCGGTGATTGTGCGTGTTTCAAGCAGACTGCTAATCCTCCAATTGTGTGGTTATGAGGGCCACCCTTCAAATATACAATTCAGACAACTTTTAATCACGTTGGGAGAAGAATTATCTAAGAGAGCTAAAAATAATGGTGAATATCTCAACCTGCAAACCAGGGAAGACAGCATTGTTCACGGCAGATTCAAGATCAACCCCATTAATTGGATCCTTCCTGAAGAAGATCATGCCACCTCTCGGACCTCTCAAAGACTAGTAAGGTAAAAGTGTGTTACTAACAGATAATCTGGAAACGCTTTTTGTCTAAATACAAATGGAAATCATGTTTCATATTTCGGAACATACATACCTTGTGAGTTGTTGTTGTAACAATATCACAATACTCAAAAGGGTCAGCTACCACAGAAGCAGCCACAAGCCCACTGATATGAGCCATATCCATCATCAGAAAAGCACCAACTGAGTCTGCGATCTTCAGAAATTCATACAAATTGTGAGGAAAATGAAATAACAGATTTATATTTGAAAGCCAAAAGTAGACAGAAACATGAAAGGTGTTTTCAAGGATCAGGTTGTGTTTCTACCTTCCTCATGCGAGGATAGTCAAAATCTCGGCTGTATGCACTAGCTCCTGCGATAATAAGCTTTGGTCTGAAAAGTGTAGCAGTTTTCTCGAGCATATCGTAGTCAACAATGCCTGTTCAAATATTCAGACATCAGGAAATAGCCTCATACAAAAGTAGTTTCAGAGACCCTTCTCATAAGAAATGCATTACCTGTTGATTCATCAAGTCGATAAGGCATGGACTCAAAGTATATTGAAGTTCCAGATACACGCCTTTTAGCGGTCATGAACCCATGCGACAGATGACCACCGTGAGGTAAATCCAAACCCTAATCGTATAAAACAAGCCATTATATTCAATCTATATCAAGCACACAAGTAAAGCGGAGATGAAGAGTGCAAAAGTTCTTTACCATGATCCGATCATGAGGGCTAAGTATCGCAGTGTAGACAGCAAAGTTTGCAGGTGAACCAGATAACGGCTGAACATTAACCCCCCATTTCGTAGAATCTAAGCGGAAGGCTGCCAAAGCCCGGTTCTGGCAAAGCGTCTCCAACTGATCAATGTACTCATTGCCACCATAATATCTGTGAGACATGGACAACAGAAATACTATGAAATCTAGCAGATGAGACAGAAGTGCACCACAAAAACTAATCTTACATACTTCATTACCTTTTACCAGGCAGTCCCTCAGAATACTTGTTGGTAAGGCATGAGCCAACCGCCTCCATAACTGCTCGAGACGTGAAATTCTCAGATGCAATAAGCTCCAAGCTCCTGAATTGTCTATCTTTCTCCTTTGTGATGATGGTTCGGACCTCTGGATCAACTTCACCAAGACCATAGTCCTCAAAAGGGATTTCTTTGCCTAGATATTCAGTCATCAAAAAGTAAAAAGAAATCAAAACCACGCATGAAACAAGTAAAAATATCTTTCACATCATCAACATAATCAAGGAAATGAAACTTAAACTATCTTACTGCTTATCTCGACATTAGGTAGCGAGACTGAAGATGCTCTCATTTCAGAGACCAGGTTTCTTTTCAGAAATGAAGAACGGAAAGGTTTTGAAATATTGAACTTCAACTGCTGAGAAAATTTGGTCACTGGAGGCATAATTGGGGGAAAGACAGATCCTTGAACCCGTCCAGGTTGCTGAAGAGAAGCCATCGAATTACCACCACAACAAGCTTGCATCTTTCTCTCTACTCCTAGACTCAAAAATTCCAAATGTCACATGAACGCAATAAACAGAGAGACCACTAATTTTACTCAGTAGATATCTGAACAAATATTCTCGTCTCAAATATATATATATATATATATATATATATATATATATATATATATATAAA
>Ga0041059_1001495_pt1 | contig 18493 bp, 12 predicted proteins | sample AraColnosormetaG_FD_56232 | JGI IMG/M metagenome (GOLD analysis project Ga0041059, IMG submission 56232) | Arabidopsis roots microbial communities from North Carolina, USA - Col MF nosort | ecosystem: Host-associated > Plants > Roots > Unclassified | place: USA: North Carolina | collected...
AAAAAAAAAAAAAAAAACCATGGCCATGAGGAAATTTCAGAACAGGCAGACGAAACTTCGACGAAGCTCACTTAGTGCGAGACGACGCGTCAAAGCATCGTCTTCATCTTGACCCATATAAAGGTAAATAACAATAAGTTAAAAGCACCCATTACCAGTGAGAGGACTTCTTGTTATATATCATATCTTCTTCGTTCTCGATTTACGAGATCCTTGATTCTCTCTTTCTCTAATCTTATCTCATCTGAAGTATAGTTACGAATTCACTCGTTGTTCGAGAGTAGTAAGCTGAAGAAATGGAGAGCTACTTGAACGAAAACTTCGGCGATGTGAAGCCGAAGAACTCGTCCGATGAGGCGTTGCAGCGTTGGAGGAAGCTCTGCTGGATCGTCAAGAATCCTAAAAGGAGATTTAGATTCACTGCTAATCTGTCTAAGCGTTCCGAGGCCGAGGCGATTCGGCGTTCCAATCAGGTGCTTCTTTCTTCTCACTTTGATTACTGAAACATTTCTTTCTATTTCTGCTTGTATACTGTTGGAGATCTAATAAGTGATCTTTCTGCATTCCGAGTTTTTTGTTTGGTTGACTCACTGTACTTACTGGATGGGATCTAAGTGAGCTCGTTTTTAGTATTTTTCTAGTTACCTATCCTCAGGTTAGGGATTGTTATCACTAGACATGATTACATTAGGTTCTGTTTCTAATTTAAGATGTAGATTTTTAGGTTCTTCGTGGTGTTTGCTAGTAAGAATGTTCAAGCAAATATGACTCATTAGTAGCAAACAACCCATTTCAAGCCTTGTGTTTCTTGTAGTTTGTATTGAAGGAGGCGTTAATTAGAGCGATCAAAGCGTTCTGTTCATTTTTCCTTTGAGAATAAATTCTTACTGCTATTGGTGCTTTGTTCTAATACCATTTTCCTTTGTCAACCTTATGAATGCAGGAAAAATTTCGAGTGGCGGTCTTAGTTTCACAAGCTGCACTTCAGTTCATTAATAGTGAGAATAGACTACTCCCTTGTGTTATTCAATATGTATTTGATTTCCTTAACGAGAAGGTATTGCGTGCTTACAGGTTTAAAGTTGTCCAGTGAGTATACACTACCTGAAGAAGTAAGAAAAGCAGGGTTTGAGATTTGTCCTGATGAGTTGGGATCAATTGTAGAAGGTCATGATTTGAAAAAGTTGAAAATTCATGGTGGAACTGAGGGCCTCACTGAAAAACTTTCCACGTCTATTGCTAGTGGAATTAGTACATCTGAAGACCTGCTGAGTGTAAGAAAAGAAATTTATGGAATCAACCAATTCACAGAAAGCCCCAGCCGTGGCTTTTGGTTATTTGTTTGGGAAGCCCTTCAGGATACAACACTTATGATTCTAGCTGCATGTGCGTTTGTTTCACTTATAGTTGGAATACTGATGGAAGGGTGGCCTATTGGTGCCCATGACGGACTTGGTATAGTGGCGAGTATTCTGCTTGTTGTGTTTGTCACTGCCACTAGTGATTATAGGCAATCCCTGCAATTCAAGGACCTGGATGCAGAGAAGAAAAAGATTGTGGTTCAGGTTACGAGAGACAAACTGAGGCAAAAAATCTCAATATATGATCTACTCCCTGGAGATGTTGTTCATCTTGGCATTGGAGACCAGATTCCAGCAGATGGGCTTTTTATCTCAGGGTTTTCTGTTCTGATAAATGAATCGAGCTTGACTGGAGAAAGTGAACCGGTTAGTGTCAGTGTGGAACACCCGTTTCTTCTCTCTGGTACCAAGGTTCAGGATGGATCTTGCAAAATGTTGGTGACTACAGTTGGAATGAGGACTCAATGGGGTAAACTGATGGCTACACTAAGTGAAGGCGGTGATGATGAGACACCGTTGCAAGTAAAACTTAATGGTGTGGCAACCATCATTGGTAAAATAGGTCTATTTTTTGCTGTCATTACGTTTGCTGTTTTGGTTCAAGGATTGGCTAATCAGAAGCGCCTAGATAATTCTCACTGGATCTGGACTGCTGATGAATTGATGGCGATGCTAGAATATTTTGCTGTTGCTGTAACAATTGTTGTGGTTGCAGTTCCGGAGGGTCTGCCGTTGGCTGTGACATTAAGTCTTGCTTTTGCCATGAAAAAGATGATGAATGACAAAGCGCTAGTGCGCAATCTTGCTGCTTGTGAGACAATGGGATCTGCAACAACTATTTGTAGTGACAAAACTGGAACTCTTACAACAAATCACATGACAGTTGTAAAAGCCTGCATCTGTGAACAAGCCAAAGAGGTTAATGGTCCTGATGCTGCTATGAAATTTGCCTCTGGTATCCCTGAGTCTGCTGTTAAACTTCTACTGCAATCTATATTTACTAACACTGGTGGTGAGATTGTTGTGGGCAAAGGAAACAAAACCGAGATACTGGGAACTCCTACAGAAACTGCTCTGTTAGAATTTGGGTTGTCACTCGGAGGGGACTTCCAAGAAGTAAGGCAAGCCTCAAATGTTGTGAAAGTTGAGCCCTTTAACTCTACAAAGAAAAGAATGGGAGTTGTCATTGAGCTGCCTGAAAGACATTTCCGGGCACATTGTAAGGGTGCTTCAGAGATAGTTTTAGATTCTTGTGATAAGTACATCAACAAAGATGGTGAAGTTGTTCCTCTCGATGAAAAATCGACCAGTCACCTGAAGAACATAATTGAGGAATTTGCTAGCGAAGCACTTCGAACTCTTTGCCTAGCGTATTTCGAAATTGGTGATGAATTCTCATTAGAGGCTCCTATTCCAAGTGGTGGATACACTTGTATAGGTATTGTGGGCATCAAAGACCCTGTACGCCCTGGTGTCAAGGAGTCTGTTGCGATTTGTAAATCTGCTGGCATCACTGTCAGAATGGTGACTGGAGATAACCTTACTACTGCGAAGGCCATAGCCAGGGAGTGTGGCATATTGACTGATGATGGCATAGCTATCGAAGGTCCTGAATTCCGGGAGAAAAGTGATGAGGAACTGCTCAAGCTAATCCCAAAATTGCAGGTGATTGTCTGCCAAACACAAGTTACTTTATCCTGTTTTATGCAGTGTGTTGGTAGTTCACATCCGCAAACAGGAAACAAACCCTCAATTTCATTGCATTAGCTTCCGGATTCTGAAAAACTCCTTAGGACATACTCTTCTACAAAAGATTCAAGTATAATTTCCTTCTTGCAGGTGATGGCACGATCCTCGCCCATGGATAAGCATACTTTGGTGAGACTCCTCCGCACAATGTTTCAGGAAGTCGTTGCAGTGACAGGTGATGGAACAAATGATGCTCCAGCACTTCATGAAGCTGATATTGGACTCGCAATGGGCATTTCCGGAACTGAGGTGTGTACTCAATCTTCATTGTCCCTATTTCATTATCTGGTTTGTGAGAAAATCTAACAATTGAGTTTGGGTTCTCATGGAAGGACAACACTTACATATTCTATTTTTCAATTTTCGTAGGTGGCAAAAGAAAGTGCGGATGTGATTATCCTAGATGATAACTTCTCTACGATTGTCACAGTAGCCAAATGGGGCCGTTCTGTGTACATAAATATTCAGAAATTTGTCCAGTTCCAGCTGACAGTAAATGTTGTGGCTCTTATTGTCAACTTCTTATCAGCCTGCCTCACTGGTTAGTTCCCAACCCACATTTATTTTTCTCTTGTTCAAAAGACTAATCTCCTCAGGGATTGCAACTAACTTCTCTGTTACATTGACACTAACTACTGTGGGTCTCAGGAAACGCGCCTCTGACTGCTGTCCAACTACTGTGGGTTAACATGATAATGGACACACTTGGAGCACTCGCGCTAGCGACTGAACCACCACAGGACGACCTGATGAAGAGATCTCCAGTGGGAAGGAAAGGAAACTTCATAAGTAATGTAATGTGGAGGAACATCCTTGGTCAGTCACTCTACCAGCTTGTCATCATATGGTGTCTTCAAACAAAGGGAAAGACAATGTTTGGTCTCGATGGCCCCGACTCTGATCTAACACTCAATACCCTTATTTTCAACATTTTTGTCTTCTGCCAGGTAACTTGCCGCGTCTGGATCTTAAAAAGGAAAACAACCAACATTGACCATAACCACGTTCTCATCATAATGTATGATATTTGTTTCAGGTATTCAATGAGATAAGCTCGAGGGAAATGGAAAAAATTGATGTGTTCAAGGGGATACTAAAGAACTACGTATTCGTAGCGGTTCTAACATGTACAGTGGTGTTCCAAGTAATCATAATCGAGCTGCTGGGTACATTTGCGGATACAACACCATTAAATTTGGGACAATGGTTGGTTAGCATCATACTCGGGTTCCTTGGCATGCCTGTTGCTGCTGCCTTGAAGATGATCCCTGTTGGTTCACACTAAGCAACACATTGTATAATGTGATTCCTTGTGCCACAACTTTGGCATTGAAAGGTACCAATTTTTTCTCCGGCCTTTGGAAGTTTGATATCCCAAGATGGCCTTGGACTAGTTACGGTGCTTTTTTATGTTTTCATTTTGGCCAAATGTATAAGTGATTTGGAGGAGCATTTGCTTCGTAAATATTTCAATGTTGTGGAACTTGTTACTTTATCTTTTGTTCTTCTGTTAGATACCTTTTACTGAATAAGTGAAGCATAGGCTAAATTGTCTCTCACCAATACATGGGCTAAATTTTGTCTGTCACCAATACACTGACAAATTTTCAGTGACAATTCCGAGTCTCAGCTCAAAATACAATTGGTCAATGGCACTCTTAACAGAAACAACAAGTGTTGAATCATAGGAATTACACTCAACGGTCGAAAATTGTTATAAATGAAAAGACATTTCTAAGAGTTGGTTATAATATTGGAACCAATTATCAAATCAAAAACATGAAACAAGAAAAAGTGTACTAATGGAACAACAACATTTTCCAAAAGCAGCAGATGAGTGTGCCATCATTCTTCAAAAATCAATTGTAGAGCCATCATTCTTCCTCCATTGCTGTAGCTGCGTAATGCCCAACGTTCATATTCTGCATCACAATTGGAAACAACACACTGTTATTCTTTCTGCACAACACAATTCCCAGATAAGACGATTAATCAAAATTTATAATACCTTAGCTAACATCCTTTGCTTGGCCAGGAACTGCGTTCTTGCTTTGTTAAGAGCTGAGTTTGGTGATTTAAACAACCTCTGCAACAAATAATCGCAAAATCCAGTTTTGTTAACAAGGTTTTTGCAATGGGATAAGATTCGAGACAGTGAATGAAGATACCGGAAACATACCTTTTCGTCATTAGACAACTTTCCTCCACCAATCTTCTTTGGAGTGAAACTAAATACATCATGAAGGAATTCATTCTCCTGATAACCAAATTGTATAAAACAGTACAGCGTCAGCTTTATAACAAAGAAAACTTAAGAGAGTTCGACACTTGAAAAGAAAGGGTAAATAAGAAAACAGACCTGCATATGCTTAATAAAGCCACCCCCTAGGAAATGCTTCAAATAATTCAACTGTATCATCTGATACCACGTTGACGTCTGTAAATAGTCCCCTCCGACTTTTGTTGAGGTTTCAGGAGCATATCCATCCTAATCATCATTAAAACACATCATATATAAAATCCTATCAGAATAGTCTAACTTAAACCTCAACAGGAGAAAAGGTGAAGAAGATATACCTCAAGAAATTCAACAAGATCTTTGAACAAATTTCGTTGGGTGTTGAGATCTTTCTTAGCAGAACCTTTACCACCTGCCTCTACAGAGAGCTCTCTAACTTGTTTAGTGACTTTAGCTTTCAAGCCATGCATGTGCATCAATGCTTCCTGAGAGACACCTCCTTCTTTCACTGATCCATTAGCAGACCCTTTGACTTCGGCAGCGAACTTCTCTAGAGTTCCCAACTCATATATTACTGCAAGCGCTTCACCAGCAGCTATACGTACAGATCGGTCATCCTTTTCCAACAATGTAGAGAGATAAGTTACAGTCCTGCAATGACATTAATATTCAATCAGTCTATGAATAAGTAAAATTAGATCGAAGAAAAGCATGATGCCCCACTTACTCTTGAAAAATTTTAGGACCTAGAGTCCACCGATCAACTGTTGTGAGCAGAAAAGCCCAGGAAGATACAACAGCACTTATTACAGCAGGTGAAGGTTTAGTTGCCACAACCTACAAAAAAAACGCCAACCTTCATGTGAGCCTACTTTCTTAATAAATCAGATTGAAAAGGCTTGTAAAATGAGAAAAAAGTAAGATGCATACATTAGACCCTAGTTTGGGGTGGATCATTTGCCAGATAATCTGCATAGATTTCTCGGTTTGCTCTGGATCATTCCCGCCAACGAAGGTTATGACTGCTAAACACTCAAGTATCTACAATGAAAAGGCAGAATATCAACAACCATGAATCGAAGATGAACCTTATTAAGAAACCTGTAAAGTAATGACAAACTGATCGATTATCAAATCATCCATACCGAAGTTATTTTCAAGATTTCACGACCAGATTTAAGGGCTTGAGACAGAGGAGTGACAGATTCTTCCAAAACCTCTTGTGCATGATCCCCGAGTCCAACAGTTAACGCTAGCAACCCTGTAAACCACCACGATTAACTGTTAATATGACTTGACAAAAAAAAATGCATGAGTTGTCTATTACTAAGAGACTCACCAATGACATGAGTTGCTAATGAAGTCTCCTTAGTAGACCCTTTCTTGGTGCAGTGTAAACACTGGTGCAATAAAGTGGCAAACCTGCACTCATTAAGAAGAAACATGGTTAAATTCTGTATGATGTATGATTGATTAAACTACACAAGACTCGTGGATTGATAAAACTAAAATAGGAAAGAGTGTCAGATATTTACTTCTTTTCAACAAACTCATACTGCAAGTCGCTGTTAAATGCGTCAACAATGGTGGCCAAAGCTTGCTCTCTAGTTGAGCTCCTTCAAATCCAAAAATATCAGTATTGCATCAAAATCAAGCAAAAGCACATCAAAAAGAAAACAAAGAAACACAAACCTTTTCTCATAGAGAGCATCAAGGGATTGATCTAACAAAGCATCCTTGAGAACAGTAACTTCATCCATACCAGGATTCAACAATCTCTCAGATGGCATGGTGGAGGAAGAGCTTACACTACTTGTATCATCATCACTATCAAACATTGTCGCGTTCTTACGCTGAGATTCTGCACAAAAAAAAACAATTCCAGCAAAAGTTAATCAAAGCATCCAAATTTATAAAAGCGTTAACGAAAACAGAAATTGGTTATATAAGAGATTTCATAGTAAATTAGTAATCAATTAAAACCCTAAAACAAACAAATCCAGTTGCAAATTGAATCAATTAAAGAATAAAAATTGAAGAAGAGAAATCTTACTCCTCCCCATGATTATCTTATCGGCGGCTGATTATTTGCGGAAATTGAAAGAAGAAGAAAAACGAATTCAAAGGGAATTATCAAAGAAACCGAAAGCTAGAAGGATTACGACGATGGGAAACAACTGAAGAAGAAGAAATCGAAGAAGCACGAAAACTACAAAAGAAGAAGAGCAATAAGAGTTTGGCAGATAAAAACGAGGAAGAATGAGATCGGAGAGGCGATATATCCATTAAAGAGGAGATTTTGTGTTTGGGGTAAGAGAGAAAGAGGTGGAGAGAAAAGAGTTTTCAGACTTTCGTCGATGCCAAAGGAAGAAACGTGAGGAGGAAAGTGATGACTTTTATATATAGAGAGGCGTACCAAGACTCTTCTCGGTTTAATCGGACAAGAATTAGATCCCATTCACATCTAAGGAATATCCTTTCACACGTGGCTCATCCCTCACCGTTGGCTCTTTACTTGCCGACGTGATTATAATTTCGATTTCCTTTTTTATGAGCTTTGTGATTCAGTATTATGGTTTAGATTATCTTAAAAAAAACGTTACCAAAAAGGGAAAAATACTAATGGTGTGTTTTTTATCAGCTAAGAAATTATACTAATGTGTAGAACTTGTGTTAGTTTAGTGTTCTTTTTTATGTTAAAAAGGATGTTTAAGGTTCTCTTCATCTAGTTTTCTCGTAATCGAAATATTGTAAATTATGATGCATTCAAAAAGATGATAAAATTTATAAAACATATGTATGTACCTAAATATTCTGCACGACGAACCAAAGCGAATGATAGTGCTGCCGCGTTCCCTCCCGTTGAACGGTTCGTGTTTCTCTTGTATGATTTGATCATCTTTCTCTCAAGTGATGATGGAACAAACTTCTCGTAAGCTTTTGTATAATTACGTCTCTCTCTTCTTCTTTTCTTTGTCTAATCCAAATTGAAATTAGCTCATACGTATATTATTTTCCAGTTACGTTTAGGATTTGGCTTTTCTTTTATGTATTTATTTTTGTATTTTTTGCAGAGAAAACAAATCTATTTGTATATTAAATCACGTGGATACATATAATCACAAACCGTGTAGTTGTTGATTGTAGATCATTCATTATCTACCTCAAATAAAATACAATTCTTTATATATAACACACATTTATAAATGTTTCTTCTCTTTTTATATTATTGCGGCTTACATGCTTACAAATTTTTACAACTTCTGTCACTCGAAGTAATAACTACTCTTTCTTTTACGGGAAGAAGAATAAAGATAAAAAGATAGAACTTAGACAATGTGAGTTCAATTGGAGATTTGGAATGGTTATAAGTTGTTGTTACCTTTGCATATATATCAAAAGAATTTTTTTTTTTTCACAAAAAGTTCATTTTTTTATTAGATTCATACCAACCTGTTACAAAAGAAACTTGTTTAACCAAAACCAAAGGGAATAATAATATGCTAGTTTTCTTCTTTTAATTACCAGAAACAAGCATTACAATCAAATGAAGTATCGATTTGTAATTAAGTTTCTCCCCTGTATCCGAAAAAACAGACCCACAAAAACGTATTGTGCTTTTTGTTACTTTTTAAACCTCTAGAAGCCAGAAACACTAGCAATATGTTTCTTCATAGCTCTATCTTTATGATTATGATTTCTCCCTCCACCTCCTCCTCTTCGTCCCCTTCCTCGACCCCGTCCTCCTCCGTTCTCCGCCTCTGTATTAACCTCTGAGTTGTTATTACTACTCTCATTACTCTTCTCCTGCGGTTGCTCTCTGTTCACCACTCCTCTTCCTCTTCCCCTTACTCCTCTCCAGTTTCTCCCATTCTCTCTTCCATCGCTTGGGTTCACATTCACATTAGACTGACCTTTCTCATCTCTCTGTGCCTGATACTCTGTCAACTTTCTAACCGCTCCTAGAGGAATGTTTCCTCCACGTCCCAACCCAAGTATCTTATCTCCCTCTGCTTCATTTACCAGTGAAGCTTCGTTGGCGTTTGCCACAGCAACTGCGCCGGCCACTTTGTAACTGTAGTTCTTACCATCCTTCACATAGAATTGAGGATTCTTTCTGCTACCCCACTTTGGAGCATCAGAGGGCTCGGATCCAGCTCTGTTACCAAACGCTCCGCTTTCTTCAGTACCTGATTCCGCAATACTCAAGCCCAGATCATCAAAAGAATCATCGTATTCATCATCATATTCGTATTGTGCAAGTAGGGCTGCGTTCCTCTCTCTGTCGGATTCTTTTCTAGCATCGAGAATTTTGTAACTTGGAGTATCATCCTTTGGCTTTCTGACAAATCTGCCAACTGTTGCTGATGAGGCTGATGAAGCTGGAAGGGAGGGCCGTGTGATCGGTTTCTCTGTATAGATGGCACTAGCAGAGCTACTAGTGTCAGATTCAATGAGCTTTCCTTTCCCTTTGTCTTTGCTTCTAAGAGTTGGAGCAGATTTAGGTTGTGGCATCGTCTCCAGTGAAGTGTCCAATCGCTGCAAATCCTCATGGAGTGTTCCTTCAAGAATCCTCTGTATAACTTCTTCTGGATTCTGGTTATAGGCTTCAAGACACGCAGCTAAGAAACCGTTCCCATACTCAGGGAATATGTCTTTTATTTGACTGATCTTGGATTGCATAACTACAGCATTTTCATCCATAAGCTCTTCGGCGTTTCTACCATCAGTTAGAAGAAGCGGTGACTCCTTCATAGAGAAAGTGTCTGCCGAATGCAACATGATCATGGACAAATATTGAAGTTGCTCATCTTCCATAGATATCCATCCTGCATAGAAACCAATAACAAGCTGCTTTAGACTACTGCTTAAACTCATGGCATTCAGAAACAAAGAGCTAGCTTATGCAGAAAATTTCACTTGCTAACAGTGAAGTTAATGTGTTGCTTATTTCACCTTCAGTGAACTACACAATCTATCCTAACAGACCATACATACTAAAGACTGGAACCGACTTTGAAATGAAAAATCAGGTAACAGCTGGGCAGAACCAAATTGTAGAAGAAAATACCTGCATTCTGTAAACTCCTAAGTCTATCAATGATTCTGTAATTCTTCTCAATCTTTTGGAGTAATCGGTTCTTGCTTTCTAGTGACTGCTCAGAAAGTCCACTGATCTCCCTGAATGTTTGAATCAATATATCTGCCCTTACCATAGGGTCCTCAACTCTTGACGGGAACATCTTTGTGACAGCTGGAATTGAAGTTTCGTGATTGAACTTATCATTGCTGAGATAACAGATATCTAATATTTTCCAACATAAACTTCCTATCCTTGTTGATAACATGTTTAAACTCGTTGATATGTCTGAAAGAGAATCATGGTCTTCATCCTTGAACAAGACCTGAAAGCCACGATGAAGTGATGGAAGCAATGAATCATGCAACCGAACTAGGCTGCGGAGTAGTTCATCGCTCCCATAACTGCACAGACAGATTTAGGTTATGATAAATACAGATCCAAAACAAGCCTAATATAGATCATTAATAGCAACCAAAGTTTCACTAGTAATACTGCTTTCCATCAATCATGGGAATCTCATAGTGGAATTCAATACAAATCCAGTAACAGATGATTTATGCCAACTAATCATGTGTGATAGGCGCAAGGTTTGGGGATACTACTCGAGAGTACATTTCTCTCACAAGAGAAATTAAAAGATTTAGATAGAAGATGGTGCATACCTTGTCTCAACAGGACATGCTAAGATGAAAACTGCTGGTGTATAAGCAGAAATGAAAGCATCCAAAGACACAACTCCATCATTAATGAAGTCCATAACCTAATCAGATAGAAAAAAACATTAGCACGGATGCAGTACATGCCCATACACTATAAACAAGCAAAATACTTCATGTTTTGAATTACAACAAGAGCAGAAACTTGGCATGCTATATTTTGATCAGTTGAGTGTGCTAAGAGTGTGCACACTTGTGTTTGGCTCATGCAAGTGTCTGCATGCTCACTCGCACGTATTCATATCAAAAACATAATAAAGATGAAATATACTAAATTATTTTAAAGCCAATCCTAAAGCAAGCTTCAAATTTTCTTACCCTATAATAACGAGTTAATATGTATGTCCTAATTCCTATGTAACAAGAAACCATATCAGGGGTTAGATAGATATCTTGGAAGAGATCAACACAAACAAATACTGTATTACGTTTATAATTATATGTTTACGAATATAACTAAAATGTTACTAGTCTCATGTGTATACAGAAGCAAATGCACAACAGAGAAATTAATAGAAAAAAGGGGACGGAAATTCACCTCCAAAAGGTCTGAATGGAGTTGTCTACGTCCGTGGTCTTCACTATTTGCACTTGATACTAAGGTCTGCAAATATGAAAGTAGATCTATAGATCCAAGATAACGTTGAAGAAGAAAACTTAAAACAAGAATTTACAGACCAAGAATGTTAAATTCAACACTTGATGTGATTTTAAACATAATATAAATGTGTGTCATATATTACACCTTTAATTTTATTAATTTATCCCAAAGAAGAGTTTCTGAAATCAAATACATATAACATACCTCCAAAGATGAGGTGCAACGGTGATGCATTGTGTGCAGGATGCCCAAGAAATGAGACAACATCATATTCAAACTTTCAGAAATTCCGTTTTGTGATTTCACAGCATTTTCAATCTGGTAAAATATACAATTCGATTAGCAAAAGAATAGAACATTATCTCAGCTTAATTATCCAGCAGCAATTGGGAATTCCAGGATGTCAAATGTCACAAAAAGAGAATCAAACCTAGCAAAAAATGATGCACAGAGTTAAAAGATTATCTCAGCTTTCGGACGAGTTATAATTCTCCTATGACTTACTAAAGATTTTGTGAGCTCTGCATTCTCATGTCCATATATAGCGCATATATCCAATAACTTTGGCAAGTCCAGTAACTTCTTGTCCTGCAGAAGAACTACAAACAAAACTGGTGAATAGCTGTAAGCTAGAAAATAATCTTTAAAATTTCCTACAAAATGTGCAACGTAAAGAAAAAAGAAGAAAAACTCAATTCATTCTAGAAAGTCTTGATCAGTGAGCGGACTACTCTCACTACCTGATTCGTACAACCAATACCAATTTCCAATATATTCAAGAAGAACCACATGTTCAGCTGCTAGCTCTATTTTACCCTGCCCAAGACTAACCAACTCTAATCAGTTACCTATGTTGAGCTGGTCTAAGAAATATAATCAAACTACCCGAGAACAAATGTCGACTAATATAAGCATAATTTTACACATAAGAATCGTAAAGCTTATCAAAAACCTAAATGGTACATGTAAAGGAGTCAACCAACATAAGCACACAACGTCTACACATAATACTCGTAAAGCTTATCCAAAATCCAAATGGAACATGTAAAGGAATCTAACCTTGAGTTAAAAAATCACTGTGTGAAAATAATCACAATAGTCATATCACCTTTACAACAGTCCTACTTCTAACTATACCCCTGAGTGAGTAATGGAATTTTACTTAAGCTTTAGATGGTATAATAGTCCCAGAGACTTGGTAAGAAAAGAACATTGTGAGTCATTCTCTAGTTTAGATTAGGAAAGGCAGCTTACATCGAGGATGAGACACAAAAGAATTATAGCCTAAGATTTAGTAATATAAACATTGAGGCATGTTAATCTTTCATTCTATGTTCATGTCCTTTTCAGAACGAAATAAGTAACAACAACTGAATGGGATTAGAATAGACAAAGAGCAAAAGGCCACCTTCATGATCTTTCTGACTGAGGCTATCAGCAGCTTTAGCACCGGGATCCCTATTGGACGATCTGCCACAGCCAAATATACAAACCCTCAACTCACAAGACCCAAAAGAATAAAAAATAATGACACTAGTATCCATGATGAAAAAAGACTATTCAACAAAAAGCTTTGGATTATGAAACAAGCAGCGACTCACATTCTATACAAGACCATGAAAACACGACGGCATAACTCGAGTTCTCCGACAATCACGCCCGCAACAATACCCTTGACACCATGAAAAGGAAAATCATACCATCTGCTTCTAAACTGCAGGAAGCTATCCAAAAAATCATGCAACGATGCATCACTAGCCACTGTCATTAACCAAGAGAAGTAATATCAGTCTAAAAATCCATCACACAAAAAAAAAAGTTGAAACCCGAGAGACCGAAGCTCATTATGAACCAAAACTGACATAAAATCAAAAGAAGCATGACCTTCTCTCCAAAAATCTCTAGGATTGAGCTTAAGCAGCCTTGTGAGCTCTCTATTGAGGAGATCCACCACTCCCTGAGACTCCACTGGATCCAAACCTCCATCATCAGGCCCTAAACCAGCGGCAACAGCCTCGTCCTGCGGCAAGTAATTCACAAAACTCCCACCGCCTTGAGCTGGACTTTTGCTAGATACCAACTGTCCCTGATCCCCAATCCTAACCCTACTACCACCCGAAGCGGAGACTCTGGAACTCGCACCGGAGGAATCTGATTGCCTAAGCGAAGAAGAGAGAGAAACAGGGAAAGGGGTTGAATTAGAGGTAGGAGTTGGATTCATGGGTTTGGGTACAAACTTCTGCTGCTGATGGCCCTTGGGGACATATCTTGTGTTCTCATCTTGCCGATTCGAGCGTCTGTTAGACATGGTTGTTTCTGTGAGAAGATCAGCGATGGAAGAGAAGAGATGATGACTCGCCGGAGGAAACCTGTAATTCAGACGAAGAGGGCGGGAGGGAGGAGGAGCAAAAGGCGCAGCCACTGATATCCGTACTCGTCAATGTCTGTGATTGCTAAACGATTGAGATTCCTTGAACAGCGTTTGCGTTTGCCATTGCTAAAAATTGCGTTTGACCATTAATGGTCTAAATTTTGTGTTCTAATCCGCCGGTCCGGTCCGGTCCGGTCCAGTTTTTAAAAGTAAAAAAACGCGCATACTGACAAAACCTTAACCAGACTATTGACTCTTATGTAGAGGAAGACAGTTAAATCGTTGAAACAAATCTACAATTGACAACCCTCAAAAGGGAGAAGAAAGAGTGAGATTCTAGTAAGTTCATTTACAATGTGATTTAGAACTACTATCTTAAACACATAAGTCTTCATTTATTCTACCTTGTCCCGGGGTGGTACACCAGTCTATTGTGTCATGAGGCCTCAGCATTTGTATCCTTTGGCAAAACCAAACCGATCAAGCATTCCGAGGAAGATGGGGAAACAGAAAGCAAGGAACATGTCTCTTGCGAGTGTGGAAGAATGAAGAGATGCCTTGCCCACATGGGACTTGATGCAGGGATCTTTATTACTCCTGCACAATCTCTCTGCTTCAAGTATGTTATGAAATCTTGGAGCTGCCACCAGAAAGAGAGTTTTGATAGAGTTATTATATTTACGTAGGAAGACAAAATGGTGTTATGATGATTCAGGGTTTGAAAATGTGACACATACCCCTTTGCGATCGCTGAAAGCAGCAGGAATTAACTGACAAACCTCCCTCTGCAAAACAGCATTCCTTAAATCGTGTAACAAAAAAGCTTGCACAGTCGATAAATTTTACTTCGCAATGGAGGTGGAAACTTACTTTGTGTGGTTGTGTATTCGCAAAAGTAGCTTTTACGTTCTTCATATCCGTGCGCTTAGTCATATCCAGTTTAACTGGCCATCTGCAAGAAGTAAAAAGACAGGAAAGAATATTCATCTCATAGCACATCACTTCATTATAAAGAAAGACACAACACAACAAATTAGAGTGAGGTGTTGTCACTCACTGCACAGGCTCGGGAGATCCAATGATATATTTGCAAATGTCTGATTCCAATCTCTGTGCAATGATGGTGGAGTAATGAACTCCACTTTTGGACAAAGCACCCTGCCATTGGTGCCCTATGTTCTGTTTGGAAGCCTCTGATCCACACAACTGGGTGACCATTGGAGGTAAGCGTGGGGACAACAGTGGAGAAAAAGGAGGAGGAGGAACCAGAGGTGGGTGTGAGTGAGGCAAAGGAGGTGGTAGAGCTTGAGGCGGAGGCGGCATCATTTCAGGCGGTGGTTCCGGTGGCTGGGATTGAGGTTGTAGTGGTGGCTGGAGTACAGAAGGTAATGAATGTCCTAAAGGCGGAGGTGGGTACAATTGATCAAATTGCTGAACTTGAGGTCCTTGTGGCTGAGAGACTGGATGCACAGGAGGCGGCATGAAGGGACCTGAAACCTGTTGCGCTGGAGGTCCTTGCATCTGAGATGATGTTGCTACAGCATCACCGCTTGGAGAGATTAGGGATCTTGTATCCCAAGAGCTGTTTGGAGGAGGGTAAATGGGTTGTTGAACAAACGGAGATGGAGGGATTTGAGATGTCGGTGTAGCAGGCACTGCAGGCTGGCCCGGAGCTGGTATGGGCACACATGGAGGAGTTCCTGAGACTGAGGAAGGGTGGTCTTAGTTTCATACACATCTTCAGTCACAAGTTAAAAAGCATTCACTATTCAGGAAAGAGTAGATAGAAAACTAACCTCCTTGTGCAGAATTCACAAGAGTGCTACCAGCTGCAGGCCAGTTTTGCTGAAAGGTAGCTCCAGGAGGTACAGAATTACAGTGGTTATCCGTACTCATTAAGGGGGAAACATATTCTCCTGAACCACTATCCTGTTTTGATGAGGGAGGTACTTGAAGGTGCCTCTCTGGATGACTGTTCAGACAAGAAACTTCCACATTAAACCAATGAGACATAAAAAACGACATAAAGTGCATAACTATACCAAAGTCAAAACGCTTCAGAGTTTGTGAGAAGAAGATACAAAGTCTTGTGGATATTTCATTATTAAAAATAATGTCAATAGTTCAAAATCATCAAAGAAAACATAGGTCAGAAGAAGCGAAGACAAACCTTCCTCCATCTTCATGAGGCAAAGGACGATTGATTGATGCCAAATGAAATTTACTCTTTTCTCCCCGAAAAAACCTGAGATGGGCCATTACAATTGCAGCATCATCAGGTGTATCAAACTCCATCAGAAGGGCATGTTCATAGTACAGGTCAGTCACCATGCGAGGCCCCTTATAAAGGGCTTGCCGCGACTCATGGACAATTTCATCCCTCTCCCACTGGCTACTGATGCCTCCAATATACAGATGAGTACAATAACCATATGCTACTCCATTCAAAGATCCCCTTGCACCCACTCCTATATCCATAAATTTAATGCGCCAAGGAAATTGCGCTCGCAGATATTCTCGAGCTCTGATTGCATCAATTATGCTTCTATATTCTGCTAGAGCAAATCCTTTCACTGGATCAAAAAAGAAACGGTCTACAGGGCCGTACCTGTCAAGCTGAAACCTTAGATGACCTTCTGTTTCATCTGGTCCTAAATAGCCTAACCACAACTGCCCCGAAGCCGGAAAAATGTCAAAAGCAGTGGGGTCCCCATCCAAATACCAAGCAATTTGCCCTGATGAAGGGCCATGGGGTACTGCCTGATAAACAGGTGATCCTGCAAGAACAAAATTGTTCCTACGATCCGTAGAGTTACTTCTTAAATCTGAAGGCCCTCTTGCAGAAGGAGATGGTGTATGCTGGTTTAATAATCCCCTTGGGACTGAAGATCTACCACATGACAAGTCTCTCTGGTCAACAGTCTCAAAATCCATAGATCGTGAACCTCCAGCATCATAAACCGATCCAGCACTAGAGCGGACATCATTGTCTGCAGAACTGTGAGGTTTCACATGTGAAACTGAAAATTTTCCATAATCATCCTCGTCACTGTCCATTTGACAATCTTCTAACTTGATATTTTTTCCAACAAATCCAAAGATTCCCTCTAGAGAAGTAACAGCACTGGATATATCCACGAAGGATGACAGGCTGCATATTTTCTTATACTGAAAGAAGGCCCACCTACCAATGGAGGAACTCTTCCTAATAACCTGCACGAAGGATTCTTGAAACTATCAGATTTGAATATACCCATTACACATTAGCCATACAAAGTTCCAAGAACAGAGCAAGCGAATAAAATGAGTGACACGGTTGATGCTCAATACAGGGAAAAATAATAACTAAAGCCCTACACAAATAAATAACACGCTAAGAAAAGCAAAGGCTACTTATTTTGATTCTACACTACTCAGAGGATTACCATTTCTAACAAGCAGCTCGTTAGACTGTTTGATGCTTCTTGTACACCATTCAACCCTTCTGCATTCTTACCAGTAGCCTCTATATTGTTAGAACCTGTCTGACCAGAATTCTCGTCTACTTCAGGTTCAATACTAGCGGCATCAATATCATTAATCTTTTCTGTCATATGAGTAATGAGATACCTCCCCGTTGCTACATCCTCCGTGGATGAAGAATTGAAGAATCCGAAACAAGTGGCAATTGATTTTTTAGGGAAGTTGAAGAATACTTTCAGTAAAGCTAAAACACGAAACTGGGATAATTTGATCAAAGGTAACGAGTTTCCATCTGAAAGTTTTTGCATCAGCTGAGAAAAAATTTCGTCAGGATCTTGCAACTTCAAATCGCTCTTATCAACTATCTGGAAGATATTTTTCCCCTCAAAAGAAAGCACAAAGAAGGTTAACACATTTCTGAACACGGCAGAGCAGATATCTCGAGCCCCTGGTGATGACGTTTTCTTCGATAAAGCAGCAGAACATAGGTCAACTAGACCAAATATGCAGGCTTTAGCAGTTTGAAAAGCAACACCATCAGCATCTTGTCCTCTCTTTAAAGCTTCCAAGCTGAAGTTATGCATGTCAATAACAGCTTGCACTGCATCTCCAATAGCCGTAGGACAGTACAATGCATATCGAGGAACGAGATCAGCCACAAGGCGCTTAACGCTAGTACAACCTGCAAGTATAAGCAACTAACTAAATCATTACTCCAACTAACTAAATCATTACTCCAACAAACTAACAAAAATTACTCTAGGAGGTGTCCAAAGATTAGAATCATAATGCTAGAGCTAATGAATCTGTAACCCTAATATTCACTTAATTCAGTTAAGAAGTATTCTTTCTCATACAAAGTTATCTAAAACCACAAAACTCAATTTCAGGAAAAAAAAAAAAAAAAAGAG